>Ga0208279_1000194_pt1 | contig 57300 bp, 44 predicted proteins | sample AntAceMetag02UKM_FD_184766 | JGI IMG/M metagenome (GOLD analysis project Ga0208279, IMG submission 184766) | Saline lake microbial communities from Ace Lake, Antarctica - Antarctic Ace Lake Metagenome 02UKM (SPAdes) (version 2) | ecosystem: Environmental > Aquatic > Non-marine Saline and... | reverse complement strand
CTATCCACAGCCCTACGACGACGGCGACGATGCCCCCCTCTTGTGGGTGGGGGCTCTTGGCACACTTCCAGAAGAGAATCACAATAAACACAGCCTCAAGTGGTACAGCTTTTTGGGGGAACTTCCCACCCACCACGTTGGTCATCTCAAGGCTGGCCTGGGCAAGGGCTGGCCTTTGCGTATAGTCAACCGATGGCCTGGCTTGAGTCTCAGTTCGACCCGTGGCTGGCCCTTGCGTATAGTCAACCGATAGCCCAGCCTGAGTCTCAGTTCGACCCATAGTGGGCCGGTCGGGATGGGCCAGGCCCAGCCCTACGCAACTACGGCGTAGGGCTGGGCACGGACGGCGGAGGTCTCCTGACGACCGAATAGGCCACCGAACAGTTTGAATGGTTCTTCGCGGTGCGCGAAGGGCTCAATCGAATAACTCTGGCTGATGGCCGTCCAACTCTTCAACCAGTTCTCCGAAGATCTGAGCACTGCTGGCGTCAAAACGCCTTTGCGGCACCTTCAAATAGCGCCAGGTCTGGCCGGTTTGGGCAGAGACCTTCCCACACCAGTCACAGATGCTATCGTCTTTGTGCACCACCTCCTCGTACTCGCGCCCCTTGGTCTCGACGATCCAGTTGACCTGACCCTCTGGTGTCTGTTGCACGGCGACGAAGTCGGGGTAGTAGAACTTGATAGCCCCGCTGGTGCTCAGATAGTCCACACGGAAACGAGTGTACGATTCAGCCAGGGCGGCGAACCGCAGAATGTCGGTCGCCGCGTCCAGGAATTGGGCGAAGCGGGCTTCCAGGTCGTTGAACACAGCGCACTCGTTGAAGATGGTCTTGTCGCAGGCAAGGTGCAAGCGAGACCAGGTGAAAGGTTGCGTTTGCGAGAGATGGAACGCCGCGTCCTCGAATTCGATGGCCCGCTCCTGGGTCGCAAGGTCAGCGATCTTCCGGCTCAAGAACCTGGCGATGCCTTCCTGCAACATCGGATCCCGCAGGCGGCGCTTGATGTTATCACTGTCCAGGTTTACCTCAATGACGAAGCAGCAATGCTGCACGTAGCTCTTGACGATCCGGTACAACCCGGCGAAGTGGCCGTTGAGTTTCAGGTTCCCCTCGGTGGCATGGGTGATGTCGCGCAGGAAGTCCTGGCTGAGCAACGGGCGTTCGGGGATGACGACGGCCTGGTGGACCGTGGTGCCCGTGATGGCGAAGGCCATCTCAATCTCAATGGCCAATTCCTCCGCCAACACATCGGCATGGTAAATCGGCGGCAAACCCGATGGATCCAGGTGCTTGAGGTTGCGGTACGCGTGAGTGTATTTGGGTTTGGTCAGGGGGATCGCGATGTCGAATTCGGCCCTCTCTTGTATCGGATAGACTTTGATCGGCAAGGGCGGTGGCGTGCCGACGGTATCAATGCCGACGCCCTCCTGCTCGAGTTCGCGCACGAAGGCCTCAAATGCCTCGGTGCCGATGACCTCAAGCGTCTGGCGGCGGTCGGGGCTGATGCCGTGCATCACACGCAGCCCGCGTCCCACGGCCTGTTCGGGCAGGATGGCGGCTTTGGACGTGAACGGCCGCAGCCCCAGGGTGACGGTCACGTTGTGAACATCCCACCCCTCGCGCAGCATAAGCACGCTGACGATGATTTTGACGTCGTTATCTGGCTTGTCTATGTCGCGCGCGGCATTGCGTGCCTGGTCGAGGTCTTTTTTGGTGATTCTGCCCTTGCTGTCGGTGTGGATGACCAGCACTTCTTTCTTCTTGAGGCGGCCGGCTTTGCGAATGTGCTCGGCGATGGCATCGGCGTAGGCGGTGCGCTCGCACATGATGAACAGCACCGGCTTCTGTCCGACGGTCCGGTAGACCCGCGTGTGCTCCTTCCAGCGCTCCAGGGCAACGACGATCCAGTCATGATAGGCCTGCACGACGTTGTGCCGGGTGACTCTCTTGGGGTCCCGCTTGTCCACGCGATGCACAATGAGGGGAGCCTTGACAATCTGGTCCTCGATGGCCTGGGCCAGAGGATAGTCCACGACAATCCAGGGATAGTAGGTGCCCGCTTGAGTCTTGGGCGTGGCGGAGAAGTCGAGCCAGGCGGTGAGACCTTGTCTGCCTTTATGCTTGAGGTTCTCGTGCAGGGCCTGCAACGTCTTATTCCAGGCCAGGTCTTCATCGTGGACGTGGTGTGCCTCGTCATTGAGCACCATCAGGTTGTCCAGGCCCTTGATCCGCTCCAGCATCGAGGGTTGGTAGGCCGCGAGGTCTTGTTTGGGCGGACGGCCCAGAACAGCCTCCACTGCATTGGCTGGCGTCCATTCCTCCTCGCGCGATTCGTAGATTTGCTGGATGTTGACGACGAAGAGGTTGCCGGCCGGGTCGGGAACGGCGCTGTCGCCGCGCAGAATGATCTTCATCCCCCATTGGCCGCGCCACTCTGGAGGAATGAGGGGCAGGTTGTGGAAGATCCTGTTGCTGGCAAAATCGCGTTCCAATCGTTCGAAGACGATGACGTTGGGAGCGACGATGAGAAAGTTGTCGGCAAAGCCCTCACCCCCGGCCCCTCTCCCGCGTGCGGGAGAGGGGAGCAAACGGTGATGGTAGTACGACCAGGCGATAGCCATCGCCATAACTACCGTCTTGCCAGCGCCGGTGGCCATCTTGAAAGCGTAGCGTTGCAGATTCTCCTCGGGTAACTCCTGGATCGCGTCTTTCTCTACCTCCGGCACCCAGCGCCGCAGGAGCCGCTGTCCGTCCATTGTTGTCTCAACGCTGAAGTCCATCTCCAGCATACCGTACTTGGGCTGCTCGCCAAACTCTTGAGCGACGGGGACGAAGTCAGTGGAACCCCGCACCTCCACCAGGTAAACCAGCGTCTCGATGGCCTCGCGCTGGCACCACCAGTACCGCCAGACGGTTCCATCGGCCAACAGGTGATCCTCGTCGAACCAGAACTGGAAGAGGCGGCGGGTGACATCGGAGATGCCGGGGTACCCATCACTGCGCCACTGATCCACGGCCTGGCGGAGTCTATCCACCAGGAACATCGTGCTGGGGCGGCGGCCCTGACGCACGGCATAGTCACCCTCGCCTAGTTTCTCCAGGTAGGCGTCCGGTTTGGTGTGGGGGGTGCGCCCAGGCACTTCCGGCAGGGCACGGTCGTAATGTATTACTGTTGCCACTGGTTTCCTCTGTGAGCATTCTCGCCACGAATCATACGAATTCCACCGTTAACGCAAGATATCGTACACTTCACGCCGGTGCTGAATACCATACAGAGTCAACACCCCGGCTTCGCGATCTACCCACAGCAGCACCCGGTAGTCTCCCACTCGATATTTGTGCAGCCCCATTCGATACACAGTTCTTGTTTCACCACATCCAGCGAGCGCGTTTCTCCCTTCAGATGGTGCGCTCGAGCCTGGCGCATCCGTGCTAGAAAAGCGGTGTCCTGAGATAGCAGATAGTCTTCCATTTCGTCCCCAAAGGCTTCAAAAGCCCCGGCCGCCTCTGACATCTTCTGAAGCAAGGAGATCGGAATGGACACCATGTCGGTAGCCATATCCCCCTCAATGTGTTGGCTTGTTTTGACTGGGTTGCCCATCAATCTTTACCTCCACTTGGCTTACAACAGATACTTGGATTATAGCATAATGAGTCGCAAAAGAGAAAGCACCGCACGCGTCGGAAGCCTACCATGGCACCTCCAGCGCGAATACCTGCGACGTGTCGTTGCCAAAGATGTCAATGACCTTGACCAGGATGCGATGCGTTCCCGGCGTCTCGTAGACGTGTGGATCGGTCTTGAGTCGCAGCGTGCGGTCGCGGCGGGTGCGGTAGGACGTCCAGCCGTTGACGAAGGTGTCGTTCTGGAAATCCCAGTCCACCGCCCAGTAGTCCACGTAGTCGGACCATTTCCTGATCTTCTCGCGCACCTCGGGTGGGATGAGTTCGTCGTTGGGGATGACGAAGTCGGTCAGTGTTACCCGGAAGGAGTGCTTCTTGCGCGAGGGCTTGATCTCCACCTCCAGGTAGGCCAGTTCGTAGAAGTGTATGTCGCCCTTGTCAACCGCCTGCTGCTCCATCACCTCGCGAGGGATGGCGAGGAGCAGAAGCCTGATGCCCTGCGCTTTGGCCTGGTCCACCATCAGGTTAGCCAGCCCCATCTCCCACTCCCAGCCCAGGACGTGGAGTTCTTTCTGCTTCATCGCTTTGCACTCTTCCAGGCAACCGTTGATCTCGTCAATGGTGACCGGAGCGTCCACCGCGCCGATGTGGACCACGGCGCTGCCCTTCTTGCCGTGCAGGTGCTGGGTACCGGCCAGCGGCTGCGCGCCGTAGAGTTCCAGGATGAACTTGAGGTACTCAAAGATGAGCATCTGCCGGGGGCGTCTTTCACCGCCGAAGGTGATCCCCTGCCAGACCTGGCGCTCATACTGGCCCAGGTTGAGGATCTCGAAGGGGCAACACTTGGGAATGTCCATCAACCGCTTACGGGTGACGTGGATGGCGTAGCGGCTCATGTCGCAGCCGATCCAGCAGCGACCCAGCTTCTCGGCTACGGCCAAAGTAGTGCCGGAGCCGCAGAAAAAGTCGGCAACGAGGTTTCCTTCGTTGGATGAAGTCAAGATGATTCTCTCAAGCAACAACTTCGGTTTCTGTGTCGCGTATCCCGTGCGCTCGGAGCCTATTGTCTGTGTAGACATCTTGTCCCAAATATCCTGGATAGGACGTCCCGGCATATCTTCCAAGTAGTGCTTCAAGCGTGGCGTTCCAGTCCGCGTGTAGTAGATGCGTGCTTGTTTCTCCCATTCAACCATGTTGGCTTTTGAGTACCCCCAATATCTTCCCCTATACGGACGAACGCCCTTGTACTCAAAACCTTCCACTGGTTGCTGGTATTCGTTGGTTAGGTCGGCTTGCCAAGTTGATTTCCCAATCTTGCGTTTGATTCGCCATTCGTACTCAGTGTCGCCCCCTGGCTTTGCAGCGGTCATGTCGCTGTGAGTAAAGCACCTGCCTGTTTCGGGCTCGACGTGTCGATAGTGGGCCTGTACATATTCTTGGTCATATTCTTCAAACTGGTGATTCCAAGTGAAGTCGGTTCCTCTTGCGTAGAAGAGTATTACATCATGGACACGCCCATAATGAGTAGCGCCCTGGGCGACGTCGCTATGTGCGGATTGGCGCTTCCAGGTGATTTCGTTGATGAAAGAGCCTGTGCCAAAGATTTCATCTGCCACAACTTTGACATACTGCGAGATGTCCCACCCTAGGTGAATGTAAATTGAGCCAGAAGGGCTCATTAACTCCGACATCAGGCGCAAACAGTCATACAGCATTCGAATGTATGAAGAAATGCCCTCACCCCACGTGTCTCGGTATGCTTTCTCTTCAAGCAAAGATTGATTCTTGTCAACAAATTCATCACCAACTTCCGCCCTAAACGAAAAATCTGCTCCCGTTGCAAACGGCGGGTCAATGTAGATCAGATCAACCTTGCCAGCAAAGTGCTCCAGCAGCGAACCCATCACGTAGAGGTTGTCGCCCCAGATGAGTTTGTTGCGCCAGCCGTCGCCGGGGTCGGCCTTCTGCTCCTCGTCGGCCCGCCAGTACTCGAAGAGGGTGGCCACATGTCCAGCACGTTCTTCCTCGCGCTGCTCGCGGGTGGCGCGGGTCTCGTTGACCCGCTCGATGACCTGGAAGGGCAGGCTCACACGGCGAGGTGGGACCAGGTTGCCGTCTTCGTCGTACTTGCCGGGCCAGACCAGTTCGGTGCGGGTGATTTCGATCTTAGCCACGCGACTCTCCTTCGTCCAGGACGACCACAATCTCATTCGGTCCGTCCAGTTGCAGATTCAGCCGATTGAGCACATCCCGCCCCAACAAGACCTCACGTCCACCCGGTTCGCTAGCGACCTCGATCTCGTGGAAGTCGTGTCCTCCGACACGCACGTTGACTTCGTATATCTTGACCCTGTGTCTCTCTCCCCATAGGTTACGCAAGTACCCACTGGCGACAACCGGTGCTCCCAGATGCACCAGATACTCCCTGGGCACCGTAGTGATGTCTGCGCCAGTATCTATGATCGTGGGAAGAGGACCTAACGAAAAACCGGCCCCTGGTGCGCCCAAAGCGAGCTCAACGGCTGGCATGGAGGGATAGTAACGGGAGTTGTATGGGTATGGCATCATGCGCCTCGCTCAAATCGGGGACTCAGCATCAAGAACTCGCGTTCTGGCTTTTCTTCAACAGGAGTGATGAGCACCGCTACGCCCCCGTATTTCTGGCGTACCCGCCGAGACAGGGCACGGCGGTCGGCGTCGTGATCCACCAATTCCCCGTTGTGAATGGCCACGTACTTGCCCAGGAAACGCTGTTTCAATTCGATGTGCATAGTGCGGTACGCTTCCATTTCCCGGTCTATTTTGCGTTCTTTGGCCTCCCATAGATACTGTCGCAATGCCTCATTGACCAGATCGCTGATTTCTTTGTTTTCCTGTTCCGCTATTGGCGTCAGTTCAGTAAACATTTGGTCTGGTATCAACACACGATGCTCTGTCATCAGTCTGAACTCCTTCCTCAATTCAATCGGTGCGAACAACTGGCTGGGTGCAAGGAATAGCGTTGAGCAAAGCCCGCAGACATGCTTTACCAGAGTTATTATGCGCCGGAGTGGATCAGATGTCAAACTGGCTATTCTGCTTCCACTGCTCGCGGGTGGCGCGGGTCTCGTTGACCCGCTCGATGACCTGGAAGGGCAGGCTAACGCGGCGGGGCCAGGTTGCCGTCGTCGTCGTACTTGCCGGGCCAGACGAGTTCGGTGCGGGTGATTTCGATTTTGGGTACAAAGTGCCTCCTGCTTCCCAATCAGGTTTCAAATCCAGATTTTGAGGATCTCCGGTTAGTATCCTTCGTCAGCGACGGCTTTCCAGCGGTCGTCAAGCCGATAGTCATTGACCTTGTCAACGGGATTTTGGAACACGTGCAATCTGCGCAGGTCATCATCAAGGGCATACTCAACGACATAGAGATAGTATTCTTCGCCGTGGCACTGCGCCGCCCGATATTCCGGCGCGGTGAGGCCAATGCCCCAGCCATCCCAGCCGTACTTGGTGGCCTTGACCTCGATGCGTCGCGCCAGTTTATGCTTTTCGCCTTTGTCTAAGATGGCGGCAACCGGGTCTTCCGCGTAGGAGTCTATGTCCCAGCCTTCATGGTTGGGTGGCAACTCTTTGGGAATACGCCCGCGCCGCTGTTCATAAGCCAGCGCGACCTCGATTCCCGCTCTCTCAATGGCTTTCCGCTCCTCGGACAATTCGCTTTCATCGGGTGAACCTCCGCCTCGACCGCTACCACCTGGCTCTACATAGGAGCGCAACCTGGGACAGCGGTGGTGTGGTTCAGGCTTCGGTCTAGGCTTGGGTCCAGGCTCGGGTTCCGGCTCTGGCCTTGGTCTAGGTTGCGGTGCAGGCTTCAGTGCATACTTGGGTTCATGTCCGCCTCTGAGTTCATGCTTTGACCTGGGGCTAGCTGCTTCAGTCTCCGGTTCGGTTTTCGGTTCCGACTCTGGCTTGGGTTCGGGTTCAGCCTGCCTGGGTGACGAAGCAAGTACCTTGTATATCCATTCTCTCTCCTCAGCGGGCAGGGACCAGTTGTTCTTGTGAATGATTCCGTCAACCTTGACCTCAGATGCACCAAGAACCCTGCCGATGAAGTTCTCCAGCGCGTTGGACGTGCGACCGCCAGTGAGTCGTCTGGCGAGAATAGCCGGTGTTTCAATCTCAAGCTGATCTTGCGAGTGCGCGTCTGATCGATAGAGCAAACGCTTGTCCTGTTGCCAGTAGGCGCTACTATCGCAGACCTCGACAGCGGTCCAATCCAATTCGTAGAACACTGTCAAGCTCTTGACCATCTGTTCCTGGGTCCTAAGCAACGCTTCGAGGACACCAGTCTGCTTTGTGCGTTCATACTGATCGCTGTTCACGTTCCAGAGATAAACGCAGATCGCCCTTTTTGCAGCCAATGTCAGGAGAGGGTGAAAGTCGTCAGTTTCAGCCACTTGCTGCACCTCAGCAGTTGCCTCGACCGTCTCCACCAGTGAGCAAACACCCAGATCGCGATACAACGGTTGATACTCAGCGAAACCGGCTTTCTCAGGGCGCCAGGCAAACTCAACGCCCTCTTCAACGAAGAGACTCTTTAGCTCGCCGTCGTCGGGGACATATACCTGGTCGGCATGCTCGAACCGGTCGCTTTGTGTCCATATCTTGGCCTCAGCACGGAATCCCTGCCACCATTCCGGCTGGCCGTCTCCTTTGGCAACTTTCAGCAGTTCCGGATAGATATGCTCCAGAGCAGCTTCCACCGCGTCAGCCTGGATATTCTCCGCTTTGGCCAACTGAGTCCAGGCTTGAGCGAACAATTCCTGACTAAGCCGTTCTGCCACACCCACCTTTTCAACGAAGAACTCTCTGAAGCGATGATACCGCTTCTCCAGGTACACGTATGCTTCACCGAAGACAGCCGATAGATCGGGCCAAACGGCCTGCTTTGAGGTGATCCACCTCGGATGAGGTTTGGAGACTAGGATTAGGGGGTGTTCTTCAAAGAGGTCTTTGACATCAGAACGCCACCTCTCCGCCAGAAATGCATATATCCTGCTGACCACCTTCTGATCAACCTGGTCGGCAGGTCGAGAACTGAGTTCTTGCAGATACTGTAATAACTCGTCTACGGTGGCTGTTTTGCGTAGTCCGAGCCAATTGGCTGCGTTCTCGTCAACGTTCTTGGGAGCATAGGGTACTGCATCCCCAAAGAGTTCACGCAACTCGGGTTTGTCCAGGAAGACTTCACCAGGCCTCATAGGCCCTTGGGTGCTCGGGAACCATGGGGCCTCCAAGAGGCAGTGCTTGAACTCCGAATCCAACACCTTATGATACCAGTAGTAGTAATGCCATTCGTAGCGAGCCTTCTCAAGCGATACCGTTGCGAATCGTGATTCAGATAGACGGGTTTGCAGCCACCGTATCAATGCCCGAGAACGGCTCTTCAACCCTCGTTTGGGTTTTCCTGAGCTTTCCAAATCCATCAGCCACCGGGGGGCGCGCCAGTCTCGGAAAGCGTGGCCACGTGTAGAGTATTCCCTATTGGCCTCCAGCAACTCCCTGGCGTGTTCAGGAACCTCATCGGGTAGCGTGTGCGACCACCAATGCCACTTATCACGCCTAGACGAGGGGGCTTCTGTTGCCCCTATCGCCCTGAAGAAATCTAGCCAGTGCTTCACATCACTCCGTCCAGCGCAGTCAGCCAGGTAATCATCGGCCAGCACATGCAAGTGAGCGCGATCCTCTGAGTCCGGAAACACCAATTGCCAGCCAGTTTTGGGATTCATTGCCTCTGGCATGGCCAGTGGGTGGTCATCATTCCACTCTTGCGGTTCTACGATTTCCCCGTCAGCCAGGGCAAGAGGCAGTACATCTATGATCGCTTGTTGAGTCTCATCATCAAGAGCATCGAATTGGTCTCGAATGTATGCGGTTAGATGTACCAGTTCAGACACACTGACTTCGGCCCGATGTTCGTTGAGTCCCCGGGCTAGATCAAGACAGTAATTATCCGGTGTCAACTCCCGCACTCCCAGCATGTCAACGAGCCATCGGGTAAGTCCTTGGTTGTCGTCGAGTAACGCGTAGAGTCTCGGATTCAGAAAGGCGATGGTGAGTACAGAAGAAACCTGGGTCTGTAGTTGCCTGATCTCCTGCACATCTTCTGCTGGGAAGTAGATAGGTTGTTCGGTTGCATTTGACCTCCTACCCTCTTCAAGAGGGAGCAAATTCAAGCCCTGGAGACGCTTCTCTGTCGCCCGTCGTAGCTGGCTCAGGTATTCATAAAGTGCGACGAACCACTCCAGGTCTTGAGACTCAAGCCAAGTTTCGTCTCTTAGACATTCGATGATCTCGCTCGAACTCAGGTCTTCGACGCCAATAGCCTCGAGTTGTTTCCGGTAGGTCTGAATCTGCGGGTGAACAAGAGGCGTCTTCTGCAACTGAGTTGGCATATAGGCAATGTTCAGCAGTCTGCGAAACTCGTCAGAGGCTAAGCGGGCTTCTGATGGCTTCACCAGCGTCTCACCGTCAAGCGTCCAAATCACGGCCCGACTGCTCAGTTCGTTGTGAATGGCCTCGACAGTAGGCTGGAAAAACTCTTCCTGGTTATCACTGGCCAACGGAATGAAGGCATACGCCCTGGCCCTGTACTTTGGCTTGTCAAGAAGGCTTGTAAAAGCTTGTATGAACGCTGGAGCCATACAATCGCGCAACCAGAGATTCCATGGGCAGTCGTACTTAATGCCCTCACGTGATGTTAAAAGAATGAAGTCCGCATTGATTATGAAAGGGAAACCGCTTTTCTCTTTTGTGGGCAGAAAAGCGAACACTTGTCCTTCGGAACTGACTTCTGTTGTCAGGGGTAGTGCGACGCTAACTTTCCGAGTAGTAATGCCTTCTCGCTTCTCCTCGTGGAGGTCAGGTGGCATGGGGATCTCCTGCTCGACTAGCCAGAACTCCACATACTGGTCACCTGTCATAAACTGGACCAGCGGCCTGTTCGTATCATCTCGTATTACCTCAATAGGCTTCTGGTTCTCAATGTGGATGGCTAATCCCTCCAACTTGGAGAGAAACAAGATGGTTTCGGGAGCAATTGTTTCAAGTTCCTTGGTGACCCCTTCTCGCTTACCAGGTTTCAGAGGAAGTACGATGCGTGTTCTGTTGCTGTGCTCCTTCATCTCAGGCGGTATCTCAGATACCCAATAAGGTACGATATAGCCAAGTTCAGCTTGGGGATCCGGTTCTTCCTGAAACCGGAACTGATAGCCACCGGAGAAAATGTGGGGCTGACTGCTTACCACGAACACGGACTTGAAGCCGATGCCTTTCTCGCCAACGTATCCTTCCCGCTTCTCCTTGGTCGTTGCCCCAACAGCGCACAATGCCTGAACGTCCTCGGGGCGAAATCCCACTTCGTTGTTTATGACAAGTAGAGCGCCCTCGGCTTCTGGGGTTCCAGTTGGATCTCTGGATAACAGAGCGAATGTTAGGTCGGGCTTCGCATTCTCGTCATAGTGGTTGTCTTCGGCATTCTGAATCAGTTCCAGGATAAAGTGCGTCTCCTTGGAGTACAGTCCCTCTGATAAATGCGAGATGGCACGCTGAAGATCATCCGACAGCGGGTTCTGCTTGTCGATAGTCCCATCTGGCGCGAGGCCGAATTTCCGGCTGCGTATCCAGTCAATATGCTCTTGGGGTGGCCTGTAAGGAGATTGCATCGTCAGAACCTCACTCAACTGATCTTGATCGTCCCCTGCCCCTGACAATAAGTCCGAAAGTCACATTCGGAGCAGACCTTGCGCTCCGGCGGCTGCTTCACGGCGAAGTCGCGGGCCAGAATCCGGGCCACGACGCTATCGAAGTAAGCCCCGGCCTCGGCTACTTTATCCGGTTCGTAGGGGAAGAACATCAGCGCGTCCTCACGGCGGGCCTCGCCGGTCCAGTACAAAGCCAGCCGTTCCGGACGCTTCCCGTAACGCTGCTCCAGGATGTGAGCGTAGATGAGCAACTGCTGGTAGTAGTGCGACAGCCGCCGGTCGTCACCATGGGGCCGGGGCTGCGACTTAAAGTCCAATAACTCTAACTTGTCATCCTCGCCCAACAGCAGATCCACGCGGCCGGTTAGAATGTAGTGCTCCTTCTCCAGGGAGACGTCCACTTCAGTCTCGATGACCTGCCCCATCCGGTCCTGGTTCTGCCCAAAGTAGTTCTGCACCTGCTCAAGGGCCACCTGCCGTTGAGCATCGCTGATGGGCCGGTAGCCGGCATTGACCAGGCTGCGGAAGTTGGCATCGAACAAACCTGGGATCGCCTTTTCGATCAGGCGCAGCGACTGGCCCTCCAGCACCCAGCGATGGATGTCTTCTATAGTCTGGTGGACCAAAGACCCGAAGAAGATCTCTGCCGAGCGCGAGGGGGCAAACTCGTACTCGCGGAAGAACTGGTACTGGCGCGGACAGGTCTCGTAGACCTTGAGGTGGTTGGTGAAGGAGAACGTCTTTTTCAGAGGCACCTGTTCCTTGAGTTCAAAGTGCTGTGCGGCGAGCAAGTCTTGCTGGACGTAAGGCCACTGGGGCAACCCCTGCCAAATGGGGTTGAAGTGCGGTTTTGGTGTGTCGGTGGTCGTCAGCACCAGCAATTTCTCGGCGCGGGAAAAGGCCACGTAGTGTAACCGCATGCGGTCGAACTCGGTGATGCGCTTCTCCGGCTCAAAAGGTTCGCGGTGGTAAAACGGCCCCAGCAGCCGGTCCACCTGCTTCGACGAACGTATGTTGGCCGCCAGGGAGCCCACAATCACCACCGGAAACTCCAACCCCTTGCTCTGGTGGATGGTCATCACCTGGACGTGGCCGGAGGGGAAGGGGCGGTCGGGGTCCTCGTACTCGTTGATACCGCCCATGTACAGGAAGCGCAGGAAACTGTTGAAGAAGTGCAGGCGGACAAAGCCCCGGTTGGCGTGGGTGATCACAGTGTAGTGGTAATAGTGCTGGAAGATCGCCAGCAGTTGGCTGAAGATTGCCAGGTTACGAGCACGATTCTCGTTGCCCATCATACTTGCATACGGCTCGTGGGCGATGAACTCGTACAGGTAGTCGGCCAGGTGGCGGTTGAGGGTTTCGCCCTCCTGCAATTCCTTTATCTCAACAACCCGTCGCTGTAGCACCCGGGCCAGAGGGTGATCAGCCACGACGCCAGCACGGGCCAGTCCGGTCAGACAGCCATCCACGTAGTCGGCCAAGTCTTGCAGGGCGTAACCGCTCAGGCTGCCCCGGTTGTTCTCATACCAGCCCAGCAACACGGCGAAGCAGCCCACCATCAGGTGTACTTCGTCATTATCGAAGTATGTCCGGGCGCGTGGTGCAAAGGCCGGGATACCGTGATGTTCCAACGCCTGGACGAACGGATCGGAGTGCTGGCTGCGTACACTGTGCAGCAACAGCGCCACCTGGTTATAGTCCTCGATGACTGCGCTCTCTTTGAGGAATCTCACCAGGTCTGCCATCCGGTTGGCCTCATCGGTCCGGTTCGCGCCCCAGATAGCGAACACAGCCGGGTAGTCAGGATGGTCGTCATCCCCCTCATTCTTGTTAGGTTCGATGGTCTTGGCGTAGCGGAAATCAAGGGGTGAGTTGGGATTTGACCAGTCGCAGCCGGCCATAAAGCGGTTGTAGCCCGCGATGATCCGCTCGTGGGAGCGGTAGTTTACAGTCAGGCGAACCTGGGGGCAGGAGTTGAAGTGCTTGCTGAACTCGAGAATGTTGCGCACCGTCGCTCCCCGGAAGCGGTACAGGCTTTGGTCGTCGTCGCCCACTACGCAGAGGTTGTCCTGCGGGTGAGCCAGTCTCAGAAGCAGTTGCTCCTGGATGTAGTTTGTGTCCTGGTACTCGTCCACCATCACGTAGCGGATCTCTGCCTGCACCTGTTCGCCGATTTCAGGATCGTGCAGCAGATCGTAGAACAACTTTTGTTGGTGGGCAAAGTCCATTCGGTCCCGCTCGCGCAGGGTTTCTTCGTACCGCTGATAGGCTGCGCCAAGTTGCTGTAGGAACCCGTCACTGCTGGTTATTAGAGCCTCAGGGTCTACCAACTCCTCGGTTGTCTTGTTGAAGAACTCCGTCAACCCCCTGATAGTTGTCCAGCGGGTGGACCACTTCCCCAGGTATTTATCTCCCATGTCCAGTTCGACGACGATCTCTTCGAAATTCTCGAACAGGAACAGAGCCTGTGTCAACTCATCCAGCACCTCGTATCCAGCACCCAGCCAGGTGTGGTGACGAAAGCGGGTGAGGTGATTGTTGCAGATTCCGTGAATGGTGCCGACCTGGAGCCGTGAGAGGTCGCCCGTGTAGCCGAGGGTACGGGCTGCCTGGGCGACTCGATCCCGCAACTCGAAGGCGGCCTTCTCAGTGAACGTGCAGAGCACGATCTCCTTGGGCTCAGCCTTGCCCTGGAGCAGGATGTTCAGCGTACGCACCACCAGCACGAGTGTCTTGCCAGACCCAGGCCCGGCGATGATCAGTAGCGGGCCATCAGTGCAAGCCGCAGCCTCCCGCTGGGCCTTGTTGAGAAAAGGGTAGTGTTGCTTGATAGCAGGGTGTAGTTCCAAACTTGTAGTATCTCCAAGACCTCCGAAGTCTTTGAGGCTTCGGAAGTTCGAACCCACGAGAGTTCTACATAAAAGTTCTTTGCCAGAAACACAACAACGGATTTAGAATAAAACGGATTTACGCTCCACCTGAGCAATTAGAACTCGTCCGTTGCCCGTATTCAGTCCTGTTCCCAGGATTTCGCGGCGTGAAACAGTTCGTCCGTTTCTTTCCCAATCCGTTGTAGTGTTTCTGTGCAGAACTCTCGCTCACAGCAAACCATCCTCTCGGAAGCTAAAATAAGTGTCGCGCGACACGATGATGTGATCGTAGACGGAGATATTCACGGTCTTTGCCGCCAGTACCAAACCGCGTGTGAGTGTTTTGTCGAACTCCGAAGGTCTCACGTTGCCGTCGGGATGGTTGTGCACAAATACCAACGTCGTAGCATGCGCCTCCAGGGCGATCTCCATGACCTTGCGGGGGTACACGGCCGCCTGGTTCACTGTGCCTTCAGCAACGTCCCTTTCATCCACGATGGCGAAGTTGCTATCCAGGCAGATTACGCGGAACTTCTCATTCGGCTCAGCGCCCATGCTGAGGATGCAGTGTTCGATCAAGGCATCAGGGCTGTCTAGCGAAAAGCGAGTCTGGCTCGTCTGCTGCAGGTAACGCGCAGCCGCCTGCTTGACAAAGTGAATCAGCGTAGCCGCTGCCAGGCCGACTCCCTCAACATCCTCCAGTTCCTCAGGGGAGGCGTCAAGGACGTTTTTGAAGGAGCCGAAGCGCTCGATGAGGGCTTTGGCCACCGGTTTCATATCCTTCTGGCGGGCAACGAACAGTAAGAGCAATTCCAGAGCCTCGTAGTCCTGGAATCCCTCCAGTCCTTGCTGGAGAAAACGCTTACGGACGCGCTCACGGTGGCCGTGGTAGTGCTGTTTTCGCATAGCGGTCATTATAGATAGCCAATATAGAGGCTTCAATCGCCTCAGATTATAGCACAGACCCACACGAGGGACAAAAACAAGTGTCTGGAGGAGTCTAGTAGAGTAGTCCAACGCAGGCAGGGGCGCGATGACCGCGCCCCTGGTGGCACCCAAGCCGGCCGATAAGCCGGGTTCTGTCGTGGGCGGTCATCTATCTGGGACGGCGGTTACCCGCCGCCTCAAGCGGCCTACCCGGGGCTCGGACGGGACGGGCCGCCCCGTGCCCGCCGAAGCGGGCTCGCCTCTGCTTGGCCTTGCTCCCGGTGGGGGTTGCCTGGCCGCCCGTGTCGCCACGAGCGCCGGTGGTCTCTTACACCACCTTTTCACCCTTACCCGGCTGGCGGACCAACCGGGCGGTCTGCTTTTCTGTGGCCCTTTTCCGCCGGGTGTCCCCGCCTGGGTGTTACCCAGCACCGTGCCCTGTGGAGCCCGGACTTTCCTCACCCCGCGCACGGGGCGCGACCGCCTGGCCGGCTTGGGCGCCAATTCTATGATAACATACTACCAGTGGCTGTCAAGGGGCCAGGAAAGATGTATTTCCTTACTTACTCCGGCGACACGTAGTAGAGGATGTTGAAATCGGCCGTGCGCTGTGCGACGTTCTCAATGTAAAGCGTCACACTGTAACTCCCGTTGGGCAGCACACGCCCCCGTTCATTGTAGTAGGCTACCCAGCGCGTGCCCGCCGTCCCGGCGTCCTCCACGTTCCAGAACTCCTCTTGCCGCGCCACCTCCTCGCCGTTGCCCGTCCACACCGCCGTCCAGGCCAGTCCATCGCTCATCCCCACGTAGTCGAAGATGGCATAGACCATTTTGGTGTTCCAATCGAAGCGGTTGTCTGGCGCGGTGAGGATCGGCGTACCGTCCGGCTGCACGCCCAGGGCGATGGTGATCTCCCCGAAGGCAGGAGGCACGCCTTCCAATGTTGCCTCTCGGATCGTGAGCCCCACGAGAGCGGGTCCCTCGCCCGCTACGGCCACCGCCACCTCGTAGTCACCAGGGGAGAACGGCAGATCGCCCGGGGCCTGGAAACTGACTTGCGCTTGCCCCTGAGAAGCATCGCCCCACGTCTCCACGCTCTCCTGGATCGATCCCTCCTCGTGGTAGAGCGCATGCGAAACGTCCAGCCCAGGGCACATCCCCTCGTACTCGTAACTCAGGTAGATGACCCGCACGCCGGCTTCGAACTCGTTTCCACCTCGCTTGTCTGACGCTTCTTCGGCCAGCTCGGGCACGTCCGACACCCGCGGGCTGAAAACGCGCGGGGCCACGTCCAGCACCCGAAACGAGTGCGTCCCCACCACCTGCCTGTCCACATAGACCAGTAGTTCGTACTGGCCCGGTTCCACACCCTCCGGGCCGCCGGTCAGGACGCGGACGGTGACGGGCTGCTCCTCCTGTCCCCACGGCGTCGCCGTTTGGGCGGCCACAGGCTCGCGCTCGCCCTCGCGCCGCACTTCCCAGTACCACACCATCTCAGGCTCGATCCCCTCCAGCGCGAACTCGGCAACGATCTCAGGGAGACCCAGGCAGAAGGTGTCGGCGGTCATTTCCAACGTACCCTCCCTGCTTAACTCTGCCCCTACCGCCGCAGAACCCACCACGAAGGGGGCTGGCGTCAGCGTGGGCGTGGGTGTCTCCTCAGGTCCCTCGATCATTCGGGGTAGCCACCCGATGGCGGCCAGGCCAACCGCGATGATGATCACCGCCGCGCCACCGACGAGCACCCAGGTGAGAGGGGGCGACGGGCGGCGGGCCGGCTCCTCTGCCGGAGGGGCTCTCGTGGGGTCGAGCGGCTGGAGCATAGTATCGGGATAGACGTCCGTGTGGTCGTAGATGACGTTGCCCCAGAAGCGCATCAGCGCCCGCAGTTGGCCGCGTTCGGACGGGTCGGAGATGACAACGCCAGCCTGACGCAGGTCGGTGAGCAGCGACTGGACCCCGTCCAGGAAGGCTTCGTCCACCTCGCCGCGCCTCAGTTGGTCTAGTTTCTCCTGATGCTGTTGTTGAAGGGTGTCCAAGAAGTCGCTCATAGTATTCCTCCCAGCAGGCGCGTGGACAATCGTTGCAGTTTGTCCACGACCACCCGTAATTTACGATCGACCAGGGCCAGATGGCGGTGACAGGCGCTATTGAACTCCCCGGTCAGTTCGAGCAGGCTCTCGGGGCTGGGACGATCTTCCTTCAGTGCGTCCTCCAATAACAGTTGCAGCGCGACGATTTCCACCACCCAGCGCTCCCCACGCAACTCACGCCCCTCCCGCCGAAATGGGCGGCCGATGTGCTCGATGTCCTCGGCGAAATCCATCAGTATATCCAACTCATCCTGGCACACTCGCCAGTTCTGCAGCAGTGCCTGTCGCACGGTCGCACCGAGGCCGTCGTCACCGGGCGGGGTGAGCCGGGCGTGGAAGGGAGCGAAGGCAACCAGCACCTCGTGCAGCAAGTGGTGCAGCTCCTTCCACTCGGCCATCTGGGCCTGGAGTGCGGTGAGTTCCGTGATCACCTCCCGCAGTTCAGCCTGCGTCTTCTCGTCGGCCGGCAGCGAGTGTTGAAGAGTCTGGCCTACCCTTTCGGCCATCCACTCGACTTTTTCAATGTGAATAATGTCGCCGCTCCCGGTGTGCACCGGGCCAGAGACGTCGCCGACTTGTGTCTCGTGGCCGCTGCTTGCGGGCGCTCCTTCTGCATCGCTCATCTATCCCCTCCTCTCTCACGCCGCGTCAGGCAGTCAGCCAAGGTGCGGCGGTGATGCTTTCTCCTGGTTTTCACGTGCACCTGGTTATTATAGGCCAGATGCCAGGCTTTACAAATCGGCCGAGTTGTTGTAAAATAGCCTCCAGTAACCTGGCAATTGGAGGGATTAGGGTTTGGCCAATACAAAGTCGGCGATTAAACGCCTCCGTAGCACGGAGCGCAGGCATCTGCGTAACCGAGTGTACCGTGGACAGGCTCGTACTGCCATCAAGAAGGCTCGGCTCTTAATGGACAAGGGCCATCTTGAAGAGGCCCACGAGGCCGTGCGTGTGGCAGTCGCTGCGCTGGATAAGGCTGCCAAGAAGGGTATCATCCATAAGAATAACGCCGCCCGGCGCAAGTCACGCCTGATGAGGCAACTTAATCAGGTCGAACGTGCCGCCTGAGTGACCGTGTTGCGACCGGAGTGGCTGTGATCCAATCACAAGAGCACCGTTGTATTATGCAATGGCGCTCTTTGTTGTGGTACTTTCTGACTAAGTCTGACCTCTGTTTGGAATCCTGTCACAAGTGGCGCACAATGGACAAGGGAACATCCAGGGCAATCGCATTTATAATGTCGGGCAGACTTTGGGACACCGAAAAGCCCTTTTTGCTCCCGCTGGATTGCCAAATCCAGTGGCTAGGGCCTGGATCTGGCGATCCAGGCCGAGCGAATGGGATAAATGCGATTGCCCTAGGGAACATCACCGCCTTGACGGCGGGCGAGGAAAACTTTAAGGACGAGCACATAATACGTTAGGAGGCGCAACAATGCAGATCAGCGGCTATGAGTTCCCCGACGGCCTATACTACGACAAACTCCACTCCTGGGCTCAGGTGGAGGGGAATGTCATCACACAGGGTTTGACCGAGTTCGGCCAGGCCATCGCTCAGGAAATCGTCTTCGTCGAAGCCCCCCGTGCCGGGCGGGATGTCGAGCAGGGGCAGACCTTCATGTCCATGGAGTCGGGCAAGTGGGTAGGCCGCATCGTTGCTATGGCCAGCGGCAAAGTCGCCGAAGCCAACGAGGAACTGGAGTGGGAGCCCACCTTGGTCAACGAGTCCTTCTACGAGGATGGCTGGCTGGTCAAGATTGAGATGACCGATCCCGCCGAACTGGACAACCTGATGAAGGCCGATTCCCCGGAGTTGAAAGCCCTCATTGAGGAGGAGGCGGAGAAGTACAAGGAAGTCCTGGGCTAACATGGCAGTGCGCGTGTGTACGGCGCACCTCGATCTATCAATTTAGCGATGGGCAGCACCGCTTGGCTGAGTTTGCGATAGACTCAGTCATGGGAGGCTGCCCATCGTAAGTTTGCAGGGGAACCAGGCCCATCCTGCTACTACACCTAGAAACACGACTACCCCCGCATTCGTGAGATGGCACACCCGTGGGAGGCGGATGCGTTCCAGAGGAGCGACTTTCCGATCCGTTCCACTTCGTTTTCCCATCAGCAAACCTTTGCGTGAGTGGGAAAGGTGCGATATAATGATGTCATCCCATCGGTGAGACCTGTGATGACCAATAACACTTCCAAGACAACAATCCCTGGCCAAGATAACGTCGCCGTCCTCCGTGAAGGGCTGGCCAACATCGCCCGCGTTCTTACACGGCACCGTGAGACTGGCACGCCGGTGGCGGTGGAAATCTCGCAACATCTCTCGGCCCTCCAGGGCGTGCTGGCACACCTTGAACAGGAACTGACAGCCCAGTCACTCGAGCGGGACGAACTGGCTGCTTTGTACGGCGTCACCCAGGCGATCGGCTCCTCCCTGAACCTGACAGAGGTGCTGAACGAGGTGATGGATCAGATTATCCGTCTCACCGGGGCCGAACGTGCCTCCCTGATGCTCGTGGACCCGGGCACAGGCGAACTGGAGTTCCGAGCCGCTCGCAACATGGACCGCGAGACCATCGCTTCATCCTCATTCGAGATCAGTCGGAGCATCGTTGACCAGGTAGCCACCAGCGACCAGCCCATCGTCACGACCAACGCGCAGATGGACCCCCGCTTCAAGGCACAGGAGAGCGTCATCGGTTACAACCTGCGCTCCATTCTGTGCGTGCCGCTCAGAGTGCGCGGGCGGGTCACTGGCGTGATCTACGCCGACAACCGCATCCTCACCGGCCTCTTTGCCGACCGGGATCGTGACTTGCTCACTGCCTTCGCTGGACAGGCAGCGGCGAGGATCGAGAACGCCCGTCTGTTCGAAAGCGTCGCCAACGCCAAGGCACTGAGAGACAACGTCTTCGCCTCCATCACCAGTGGCGTCATCACCACTGACGGTCAGGATCAGATCATATTCTTCAACCGGGCCGCCGAGCGCATCCTGCGGACGCCAGCGACGGTCGTCGTCGGCTCATATTTCGCCGATACTCTTCCGATGCTGGAGAGCGAACTGCAATCGCTGATCGAAGCGGTCAAGACATATGGAGCGCCCGTGGTGGAGTTTGAGACTGAGATGTCACTCCCCGACCGTGACCAGGTCAACCTCCGTGCCAGCCTCTCCCCCCTCAAAGATGCCAACGACGAGACACAGGGTATCGCCATCGTGATAGATGACCTCACGGAACAGCGCCGGCTGGAATCACGCTACCAATTGTTCCAGCGCTACCTCTCGCCGGTCGTGATTGAGCGCCTCCCGGACGACCCCCACGAGCTGAAACTGGGCGGACAGCGACAGGAGATCACCAGCCTGTTTGCAGACATCCGTGGCTTCACCGACTTCAGCCAGCAGCACGATCCTGAGACGCTGGTGGAAGTGCTCAATCGTTATCTGGCCATCGGTGCCAATGCGGTACTGGCTGAGGAGGGGACGCTCGACAAGTTCATGGGGGATTGTGTGGTCGCCCTTTTCAACGCGCCGCTCCCCCAGGCCGATCACGTCCTGCGCGCAGCGCGGTCAGCGCTGAAGATACAAGAAGGAATCGTCCGTCTGCACAAGCGCATACCCCCGGACTACCGGCTCGCTTATGGGGTAGGCATCAGCGTCGGCGATGCAGTGGTGGGCAACATCGGCACCCCACAACGGCTGGACTACACCGCGATCGGCTCCACCGTGAATCTGGCCCGCCGTCTACAAGAGGCCGCAGCACCGGGGCAGATCCTGCTTTCGCACACAGCCTACCAACGGACACGAAAGCACATCGAGGCCCGCTCGCTCCCGCCCATACAGGCAGAAGGCTTCAGTGAACCGATCACGGTGTACGAATTGCTGGGACTGAGGTGACACTCCTCGTACTCATCCACGCCCTGGTCGCCCTTTGGCTGGCGATCTACGGGCTGCAATCCTTCATCCTGGCGTTCCTCTATCTGCGCCACCGACGGGCAGCGATCCCCACCCCACAGATAGATCGATCCACCCTGCCGCCGGTCACCGTGCAGGTGCCCGTGTACAATGAACTCCACGTAATCGAGCGGGTCATAGACTGTATGGCCGCGCTCGACTACCCCCGTGATCGCCTGCAAATTCTGATCCTGGACGATTCGACCGATGGGACGAGCCACCTGGCCTGCACGCGGACGGCACTCCACCGCGAGCAAGGGATAGACATCGCGGTTCTGCGGCGGCTTAACCGCAGTGGCTTCAAGGCCGGGGCGCTGGATTGGGGCTTATCTCAGACCCGTGGTGAGTACGTCGCCATCTTCGACGCCGATTTTTGCCCCCGTCCCGATTTTCTGCTCCAGACGGTTCCCCACTTTCTATCGCGCCCGCGATTAGGTCTGGTGCAGGCGCGCTGGTCGTACATCAACGCCGATTACTCCCCTCTGACCCGTGCCCAGGCGTTGGCGTTCGATGGTCACTTCGTCGTCGAGCAGGCCGGCCGGCATTGCTCTGGGTTACTGATGAGCTTCAACGGCTCGGCTGGGGTATGGCGACGGCGCTGCATTGAGGAAGCCGGTGGGTGGCGGGCCGACACCCTGTCTGAGGACCTGGACTTGAGCTATCGAGCCCAGTTAGCCGGGTGGGAGTGCCTCTATTTGCCAACAGTGAATGCGCCAGCCGAGTTGCCTCCCCAGATCGCGGCGTTTAAGCGGCAGCAGACCCGCTGGACGCAGGGGTCGGTGCAAACCTTGCGCAAACTGGCTGGTCCCCTGCTGCGCAGCCGGCGGCTGAGGTGGTGGCAGAAAGCGATGGCGCTGGTGCACCTGAGCAGTTACCTGGCCCACGCACTGATGGTGGTGCTCCTGCTGGTCTCACTGCCCCTGCTGCTGGTGCCTGATTCTGTGCAGCCCCCGCTGGGCGGTTTGGGGCTGATATGCCTCGGACCTCCGCTGGTCTACGCTATCTCACAACGGCAGTTGTATCCCGATTGGCGGTGGCGGCTGCGCGCCTTCCCGCTGCTGGCGCTGATTGGGATCGGCATCGCGTGGTGCAACACGCAGGCGGTGTGGCGTGGACTGACTCGCTGGGGCGGCACGTTCGCCCGCACGCCCAAGTTCCGGCTCGAAGGGCAAACCGGCCACTGGACCGATAGCGGTTATCGGCTCCAGGCCGACCGCAGCATCATCGGTGAGGCCCTGTTGGCGCTCTACGCGCTGGTCACAGCGGTCGCGGCCCTGGTTACCGGCCGCTACGGGTTGATTCCCTTTATGCTGCTGTACGCGGCTGCGTTTGGCACAATGGCAGGGATAGGATTGGCGCAAACGTTTGCGCCTGGCCGAAGTCGCCCACTGCGACTTGCCCTGGTGCCGGAGAGTACCCAGCGCAGGCGGCGTAACAAACGATAAGAAGTCTGGGGCGGGAAGCAGCACTCAACTGGTGGCAGAAAAAGCGACTACCGGCACTGAAATGTACCGGTTCGCACTTCGTAGTCAAGCCACCATGCTCCCCGGCAAAACGCCAACGTTACCATCTGGCGCAAGCTGTGTAGCGACAGAGAACAGATCAAGGACTACTCCCTGCGCCCCTCCCAGAATGCCTTACAGTTCAGTTCAACGTACTTCGGCGGGACACGCCGCTCAATGACCGCCAGCCACGTCTCCGGCGGTACGTCCAGCCGCGTGGAGAGCGCACCCAGGAGGACGGTATTAGCCAGCCGGGGATTGCCGAGTCGCTCGGCCGTAGCAAAGCCCTCGATCACTGTCACGTCGTCGGTGCGGGTCTCCACGGCGGCCAGGATGCGCTCGTCGGCAGGGTATACCGCATCCCCCACCGTGACTGACATCGGCGGGATACGCTGGTGATTGACGAGCACCGCCCCGCCGGGACGGAGCCACTCGATCCAACGGGCTGCCTCCAGCAGTTCGGTGGCGATGAGGAAGTCCACGCTGCCCTTCTCGGCCAGGGGCGCGGCCACATCGTCTCCCCAGCGGACGTGGCTTTCGACCACGCCGCCGCGCTGGGAGAAGCCGTGCACCTCTGACTTCTTGGCGTCGTACCCCGCCTCCAACCCCACCCCAGCAGCAATGTCGGAACCGGTCAGGATGCCCTGCCCGCCGACGCCAACGAACAAGAAGTTGATGTTCTTCTTACTATTCATAACGACCTCATTATACCACAAACGGCGAAGCCTGCGGCTATTCCCCCACCTGGTAGATCGCCTGGCGCGGGCATACCTGCAGGCAGACGGTGCAACCGGTGCACAGGAGCGGGTCAATCTCCGCCTTGGGACGTTTCGTCTTCGCGTCTGCCTCCCCCGACTTGAGGATGGCCGGGCAGCCGACGCGGAAACAGAAGCCGCAGCCGTTGCAGACCTGGAGGTCAACCGTGACGGCTGGACGCCGTTGGAACTGCGGGGTGAAGACGCAGGCCCCGTTGACGATGATGACAGTGGGCCGGCCCTCGATTCCGGTCGCCTCTCGGATGGCCCGCTCCACTCCCTGGACATCCAGCGCGTCTACCACCCACAGGTCCTCGACGCCCATCGCCCGCACCACTGCCTCAATGTCAATCGCCTGGGTGGTCTCCCCTTGCAGCGTGACTCCGGTGGCGGGGTTGTCCTGCCCGCCAGTCATCGCCGTCGTGCCGTTGTCCAGGATCATCGTGCAGGCCACACCCCGATTGTAGATGATGTTCGCCAGTTCCGGGAGGCCGGAGTGGAAAAAGGTAGAATCGCCAATGGTAGCGACGATCTTGTCAGGGCATCCGGCCTGCTTGGCCCCATGGGCCATCCCAATGCTCGCCCCCATCGAGATCAGCATGTCCATCTCCTCAAAGGGGGGAAGGACACTGATAGCATAACAGCCGATGTCGCCCGACACCAATAGTTTCAGCTTCCGCAGGTTGAAGTAGACGGCACGGTGGGGGCAGCCAGGACAGAGGGCAGGGGGGCGGGGAGGGATTGAGAGCGTGGGAGTATCGGGGTGTGGGAGTGTGGGAGTGTGGGAGACGGGGAGGCCGGCTTTGATGGCACTCTCCCGAACGCGGGCCAGCGTTAGTTCGCCAGTCGCGGGGAAGAACTCCTTGCCGATGACCTCCAGCCCCAGCGCGCGGACCTGTTCCTCAATGAAGGGATCCAGTTCCTCAACGACGACCAGCGCCTCAACCTCGGCGGCGAAGTCGCGGATCATACCCGCTGGGAGCGGATAGGTCATCCCCAGTTTGAGGAACGAAAAACCAGCGAAGATCTCGCGGGCGTACTGGTAGGCCACGCCGTTGCTGATGACGCCGACGCGCCTATCCCCCCACTCCACCCGATTGAGCGGACAGGATTCGGCGTACTCGACCAGGGCCTGCAAGCGGGCTTCGACCTCCGGGTGGCGCGGCCGGGCATAGGCGGGGATCATCACGTACTTGCGCGGCTTGCGCTCGAAGGGAGGCAGGGGTCCAGGTTCGCGTGGTCCAGCGGGCATCTTCACCTCGACCGCGCTCTTGGAATGGGAGATGCGCGTAGTAGAACGCAGCATCACCGGCGTGTCGAATTGCTCGCTCAGCTCGAAGGCGAAGCGGGTGAAATCCTTCGCCTCCTGGCTGTCGGTCGGCTCCAGGCAAGGGAACTTGCCGAAGCGGGCGTAGTGGCGGTTGTCCTGCTCGTTCTGAGAACTGAAGGAACCGGGGTCATCGGCGCTGACCAGCACCAACCCCGCCCCCACGCCCGTGTAGGAGAGGGTTATCAGGCTGTCTGAGGCGACGTTGACGCCGACGTGCTTCATCGCCGCCAGCGCCCGCCCCCCGGCGAAGGAGGCCCCGATGGCGGCATCCAATGCGACCTTCTCATTGGAGGCCCACTCGGCCCGCACGCCGGCGTACTGGGCCAGCGCGGGCAGAATCTCCGTGCTAGGGGTGCCCGGATAGGCAGCGGCGTACCTGACGCCCGCCTCCCACGCCCCCAGCGCAATCGCTTCGTTGCCCGAAAGCAGTCGCTTCATTGGTTCACTCCTCGGTTTACTCCTCAAGGCATTGATCAGTGTTTCCAGTGTACCGCAAGAATGGCAAGGGGACAAGTGACGGCCCTCCCCCTAGTCGGTGACAGAGATCACGAAAGAACACGAGACCTGACAGGTTTGGCAAACTTGCGTTGGGTGATGGTGCACATTAGGACAGACTTGAAGACATCAGCTCAGCACGTGCACTTGCGGTTTAAGCGGGATGCGCTCAATGAGGTCAACAAAGTCCTCAGAGGTGATCTGGTCGTCGGGTTTGTCCACCAGGCAACGGCAGACCGCCTCCATCACATTAGTCCCAAAGGAGCGGCCCGCCAGACGAGGCGTGGTCGTCACCAGTATGTGCAGATTGCGTTCCTGGAGTTCCTCGAAGTTCCGGGCCGTGGTCGTATTGGTGATGATGATCTTGCCCATGAGGTCATCGGGCATATTGGACCGGATCTGGATGAAATCGCCCGTAATGATATCGGCCTGCTCGTAGTAGCGGGAGTATTTGGTCGAGGGCTGTTTCTCCTGCTGCTCCCCTTGCGCGTAGAATACCGAGAAGGGCAACTGGGTGAGCAGTGGCAGGAGCAGTACAGCAAGAACGTGAACGGTGCGCAGGCTGCGGATGGGGATGGGCAAGCCCAGCGTGAACATAAGGTCACCGAAGGTGACGTCGCACCCGGCATCCACCAGCGCCTTCGCCATGCCGTAGCGATCCACAGCGGTCGTCTGAAGCACCCGCTTGCCCTTGAGTTCGATGCCGTGCTCCTCCAGAGACCGCAGCGCATAGGGGGCCAAGAGGTGCTTGATACCGTTGCCGTCGCCAACTTTGGAGATTCTGATCGCCTCTCGGATGCGGCGGGCGTCGCGCCAGTAATAGCGACGGCCGGCGACGACCTGATAGAACTCGGTGCCCCCCACGCCGAAGGCATCCACCTTGCCATCGTACTCGCGGTACAGTTGGAGCGCTTTCTCGAAGTCGCCTTCGGTGCCCTGGCGGCTGATCCAGAAGCGCTCCCCCAGGAATTCGGCTTCGGTGGTGTGATCGCGGGTCGAAGACCCCAGGCTGATACTAAGTACCTTTTTCATCAGAACCCTCACTTGTTCTATGGATGCTGCTCCGGCCACACCGGGACGAACATAGCCCACTGCTCCGGCCGGGCACGGATGAACTCCTCCAGCCAAGCGGTCACGCGCCGCGTGTTGACCCGCAGGTCCTCGTCCGGGTCGCCGGTGCGGATCATCTCCAGCGGTGGGGAGAGGCGCACCACGTTGCCCCTCTGCGGGTCGCGGTGGGACCCGGCGACGAGGATGGTCGCATCAGTCTTGAGCGCCAGCCGGATGTGACCCGTCGGCAGTGGGGCCGGGCGGCCGAAAAACTCGACCCGTCGCCCCTCGTCGCCCACGGGCCGGTCCACGCCAGTCAGCACGACCCCCCCGGCGCGCAAGCGCTTGATGGCCTGGCGCAACGCAGTAACACTGATGGACGTCAGGTGCACGCCCGAACGCGCACGCATCTGATCCATCAGGTCGAAGCCGCCAGCCGGAGGGGCCGCCAGCCCCAACACCTGGACCTCCAGCCCATGGACGGCCAGCGCCAGGATGCCCAGGTCGAAATTACCGGTGTGGGTCCCGACGACGACCACTCCCTTACCACGCTGGGCGGCATAATCCATGTGCGCCCGGGCATCCGGTGAGAGGTGCACGGCCGCGTGTATCGCCTCCTGTCCCTGGCTCACCAGGTGCCAGAGGTCGTAGTTGTTGCGCGCGGTGTTGCAGAAGACCTGGCGTACCAGCCGATGTAGTCCCTTCTCATCCACCTGCGGCCCCACCACCTGGCGCAGATTGGTGTGCACGATCCAGTAGACGTCCGGCTTGAGCCAGTTGATCAGCCCGGCAATGAGACCACCTATGGCATACCCGACAAAGGGTGGTACATATTTGCTGAGGAACATCCCCGCACCGGTGACCAGGCTGCTGCTGAGCAAGCGCTGGAGTGGTGTAAGTTGAGATTGCTGTTCAGGGTGGTGGTCTTGGGACATCAGCACACCTCATCTACGGACGCCAGGTGACCGGCGGGACAGTCGCTGGCAGCACGTAGGGGCCAGCAGCAAACTCATCCCAGTAGTCGTTGTTGGCAACCAGCCGCGCGGAGAAGATGGCGTGACCAGGTGCGTCCAGGTCGCGGGCGACGGCGATGCGCTGGGCGATTTCGTCAAAGTCGGCGTACTGGGCGCTGATGCCGGGAAAGACGTGCCGACCACCATCGTGCGCCAGGAAGTCCGACACGAGTATGGAAAACTGGGTTGGCGTGAAGACGTTGGGAGTGGAAAAAACGCTCGCCGGATAGATCATCGGCATGATCGCGTCAATGGTGTCATTGAGTGCCCAACCCTGGGAATCCTGGTAGTAATCGCTGTACCCCTCACTGTAGCCCCACCCCCAGTAGTCCTGGTAGACCGGCCACACCGCTGCCGAAAGCCGCAGCCCCGGCCGGACCGGAAGCACCCTCGAATACACCCGGTTGACCAGCAGCGTGACCTGCCGGCGCTGCCACTCAGCGCGGGTGAGCGTGGGCTCCGCAGCATGGGCAGCCTCATACCCGGCGTTGCTGAACGGATCGTAGGAGTACTTCTGGTTGCCGTAGCGCACCATATCGAGGTGCACGCCGTCCACATCGTAGCGGGTGACCAGATCAGTCGTGACGGAGATGACGTGATCCACCACGCCGGTGAGGGCAGGTGTGGCCCAGAGATACGCCGTGTCGGTCAGCGTCATCGTCACACCGGAACTGTCCACGTGACGCCAATCGTCCCCGTGACGGTGCGAGAGGGTCCAGAACAGGTGCTCGGGCACGGTGTCTGTGATCGGCGGGGTCTCGCCCGCCCACACTGTGTAGACGTTCACGTAGGCGTGCAACTCCAGATCGTGGGCGTGGGCAGCCTCGACGGCGGCCTGGAGTGGGTCCCAGCCAGGGTACTGGCCCAACGTGCCGCTCAGCCGGGTGGCCCAGGGTTCCAGGCCAGGGGTATAGAAAGCGTCGGCGGTACCGCGCACCTGGAAGAGCAGCATATTGAACCCGGCCCCGGCAGCGTTTTCGACCAGTGTCTGCACGTCGGTGATGGTGCTGTAGTCCCAGCGGGTCACCCACAGCGCACGGGTCTCAGTCATCTCGCTGGAGCCACCGACCCGCACCAGCGGCAGGTAGGCATGGTGATCAAGCGCGGGAGTGATGACAGTCTGCGGTTGTGAGGGGGATGCAGGGAAGCAGGCCGGGGCGATGGGCGGGAGGACAACAGCCTCGTTGGCGTAGCCATGTTGGACGTACCACGCCTGGTTGAGGCCGACCTGCGCGGCGAAGGCCAACGGATCAGGTGGAGACGGCTGAGCCTCGATGGGCCGGCTCAGCAACACCAGCAGCAACGCCAGCGACGCCAGCGCCACCAGCAGGGGCAGGCCAATCCGACGCAGCCCCGTCATGCTACCTTCCTCCCTCCGGCTGGAAGATGGCCTCGGCGTGTTCCTGCAATACTCTGGCTCGCTCCTGGTCCACATTCTTCACCTCCAGGTACTTCGCCAGCAGTTGGCGGTCGGTCATCTCCTCCGGGGCCAGATTTCCCAGCCGCACTCGCGCCTCCCGCTCGACATCGCGGTTGATGGAGCCGACGAAGTAGGCGTCGGATAACAGGGCGCGCACGTCCCGATCACGCACCAATGGCTCCTGGTCAGCCCGCAGTCGCAGGATAAGCCGCACCACGGCCTCCCGCAGGTCGTGGGCTGTAACAGCCTGTTGCAGCGCCATCAGCGGATTGAGAGCCTCTCGCACGTCGGCGCGCACGGTGACGAAAGGGCGAGCATCCACTTCGACGAATTTATACCTCGTCTCCCCCCGCGCCAGTTCCACCCAACAGAATCCTTTCGGCTGCCCCTCCTCGCCGAAATCGATCCGCTCCAGGCTGCCGGCGTAGACCACCGGCGGATAGCCACCCTCATTGAGGCTCTGGTGCTTGTGGACGTGGCCGAGCGCGACGTAGTCCCAGGCCGGATCGGCCAGGGCCGATTTGAGCACGACCGCGTCCCGTCCAATCATCACGCTCCGCTCGGAGCCGAAGGTCGCGCCGGAGACGCTCAGGTGGGCGGTCAGCACTGCCGGAACATCCGGGGCCAGACTGGCTGCCAGGGCACGGATGTTGCCGGTGACAATGCTCCGGAGTTCCTCGTCTAACTGCTCAATAGAAAGGCCCCGGTATTCGTCGCGAGCCAGGAGCCGCTGGCGGGCCGGGTAGGGGACCGTGGCGACCTGCACCGGGCCACGGCGGGTCTCTATACGGTGCACATCCTCGACCCGCCCCACGATGACGTTAGGCACGTCCAACGCGCCGAAGATATCCACGCTGGAAGCCCGCTGGACCATCGTCGGCAGGTCGTGGTTGCCCACTAACAGGACGACCGGCACGCTGGCGTCGGCCAGCCGCTTGACCCGGCGGGCGAAGGCCCGCTGGCAGGTAGGGTTGGGATTACGGCGCTTGTAGGCGTCCCCGGCGAAGATCACCAGGTCCACCTCATGCTCCAAACCGTAGTCGATCAGTTCGTCGAACCGATGCAGGAAGTCCAGCACCCGCCCGTTGACGCCGGTGGCGGGGTCCAGCCTACCATACGTCTCCATACCGACGTGGAGGTCTGCGAAGTGGAGCAGGCGGATTTTTGTCATCGGTGTTCTCGCTGCGCCCACCTCCGCACGAACTCGGTCAATAACCGCACGCCAAAGCCGGTCGCGCTCTTGTCGGGCACGTATGGATTGTCCTTGGCTCCGAACGCCAGCCCGGCCATGTCGACGTGCGCCCAGGCAGGATAGGCGACGAAATGCTTGAGGAACGTCGCTGACGAACCGACGCCGCCCCACCTTTCACCGCTGTTCCTGACGTCCGCCGTCTGCGACTCGATGTCCTTCTCATATTCGGCGAACAGCGGTAGCGGCCAAAGCCTCTCGGCGGTGGCATCGGCGGCAGCCAGGAGCGCATCCCGCAGCGTCTCATCGGTGCTGAACAACCCCGCCGCCACCCCCTTGCCCAGCGCCACGACGCACGCCCCAGTCAACGTGGCGATGTCCACCACAGCGGCGGGTTGGAAGCGGCCGGCGTAGACAAGCGCGTCGGCCAGCAACATCCGCCCTTCGGCGTCGGTGCTGTTGATCTCAATGGTGACGCCGTTGCTGGCCGTGACGACTTCCTGCGGGCGGTAGGCGTGGCCGCTGATCATGTTATCTGCGGCGGGGACCAGGCCGACCACGTGCAGCGGTACGTCCAGCGTGCCGATGGCCCGCATCGCTCCGATGACGGCAGCCGCGCCGGCCATGTCGGTCTTCATCCCGCCCATACTTTCCTTCGATTTGAGGGTGTAGCCGCCCGTGTCGAAGGTCACGCCCTTGCCGACCAGAACAATCGAACCCAATTCATCGGCGCGTTCCCCGTTATGCTCCAGGATGATGAACCGGGGCGGGGTGTCGCTGCCCTGGGCCACGGCCAGCAGCGCGCCCATGCCCATCCGTTCCATCTGCTCCCTTTCCAACACATCAATGCGCAGGCCAGCCTCCTCGGCGACCTCACCGGCGATCTCTGCCATGTGGATGGGAGTGCAAATGTTGGGCGGCAGATTGACCAGGTCGCGCGTCAGCGTGACCCCGGCGGCGATGGCCAGACCAACGTCCACGCCCCGCTGCGCTGCAGGTACGTCATGCTCGTCGAAGACCATCAGTTCAAGCGACTGGGGCAGGGATTCTGGAGGGTCGTCTGTCTTCTGACCACGATAGTCGTACAGCCCCAGCAGGCTGCCCTCGGTCGCGGCCTGAGCCGCCGGTTCGACCGATAGGCCGCCTGCCCCAGCGCCGTGCAGGATGCTCGCCACGCGGTTGGCCTTGAGTTCGCGCGCCCTCTGAATGGCGCGGGCTGCCGCGCGACGGACTACATCCGCCGCGTCCGCGTCGAAGTCGTCACGCGGACCTAACCCGATCACAATCACACGGCGGGCCGGGATCGCACCGCGCGGATACAACACGGCGGCCTGTCCGGCCTTGCCGCTGAAATCGCCGCCATCAACCAAATCACGAAGCGCACCGCCCAGTGAGCCGTCAACAGCCTTGGTCGCGCCGCCGGGCTGGACCCCCTCGAACAGGTTGACGATGATCGCATCGGCGTCACTCTCCTGAATCGCGCCGGGGATCGCTTTCACGTCCATAGGCAGATTCCTCCTCGTGTGCTCGTTTTTCGATAGTACATCACCGAATGCGCAGGGGCGCGATACCCCCCGCCTCGAACCCGCTGGCCTGGTAAAAGTCACGGGCGGCTGCGTCGCCCCGCGAGGTGTCCACCAACAGGTGAGTCGCCCCCCGCCGGTACGCCCGCTGTATTGCCGCCTCCACCAGCGCCGCGCCGACCCCCTGCCGCCGGTACATCGGGTTCACGGCCAGGTCGTCAATCAAAGCCCGCAGCCCAGAGAGGACGAGCATAAACGAAAGGGCCAGAAAGCCTACCACCTGTCCGTCCACCTCCGCGACCAGCACGTCCATCGCCAGGCTCTCGTGGAAGCGACGGGCTGCGGCCTCCATCTCGACGGGGCTCATATCTGCATTGGCGGGGATCAGCGGCAGCAGTTCCATCACCCGGGCCTCGTCCTCAGGGCGGGCCTCCCGGATGACGATGCCGGGCGTCCGAGTGCGAAACTCCGGGGAACGGCTGCGTATCCAGCGCTCCAGCACCTCACGGTGGGTGCGGAAGGCCAGCGGATCGGGCAGTTCATCGGGCGGGAAGACACCTACGTCCTGGGCATCGTCGCCGGCTCGCAGTTCACCGCCCACCGGCCGGGCGCGGTAGAATATGACGATACCACTCTGTACCGGCCCCTCCGGGAAGGAGTAGACGCCGAACAACTCCAGGAGTTCAACGTCAAGCCCAGTCTCCTCCTTACACTCCCGCACCGCCGCCTGCTCGACGCTCTCGTCCGCCTCAATGTATCCGGCCGGGAGCGCCCACCAGCCTACGAACGGCGGCTGTCCCCGCTGAACCAGCACAACGCCTCCCTCCATCTCCACCAGCACGCCAGCGCCGGGCACCGGGTTGCGGTACAGGACAAAGCCGCAGGCAGGGCAAACTTCGCGCACACGCCCGCCTACCTCAGCCGTCTCCATCGGCATCCCGCAGCGGGGGCAAAAAGTCGTTGCCTTATCATCCATCTCCAGCATGTCCCCGGATCATCCTGGCAGCAGTTCGGCCCGCAATTCTGGCGCGTAGGCGTCAATAACCTGGGGGGTGATACCGTTGGCCCGAATGACGTCGGCGTAGAGGGCAGCGCTGCGGCGCGGCGTGCGGGCCTGAGTTTCGGGATCAAGCCCGATGAGACCGAAGCGCAGCGCCCACCCTTCGGCCCACTCGAAGTTGTCTACCAGCGTCCAGTGATAGTAGCCCATCACCGGGTAGCAGCGCTGAATCGCGTGCCACATCTGATGCAGATGAGTCAGGAGGTAGCGTGGTCGCTGGTCGTCGTCAGCGTCGGGGATGCCGTTCTCCGTGACGTAGATGGGAAGGCCCAGGTGCGCCAACCGCTGGAGGCAGCGGAACATCCCACGGGGGTAGAACTCGCCGTAGCCACCATCGAGCAACTCGGAGCCTCCGGCATGCAGGCGGCGGTTGAAGAGTGTCTGGCGCCGCGTGCGGTCAAAAGCGACCAGATCGCGAGTGTAGTAATTGAGGCCAATCCAGTCGAGGGTACGTCGCAGTTTCCAGGCCAGACCAAAGCCCAGGGGCAGCATCCAGCGACCCTGAGTCAGCGCGGTCAGGATGGCCTGGTTGTAGGTCCTGTCCACCATCTGGGTGGCGCGTCGGTCCAGCAGCGAGCGGGGGTTGGCCGGATCGAAGATGCGTACATTGTGGGCGAACCCGACGCGAGCCTGGGGCTGGATGGCGTGGATCTCCCGATAAGCGGCAGCGTGGCCCGCCAGCAGGCGGCGGATAACGCGCAGCGCCGCTTTGAGATCGGATTGGCCGGGAGGGAAGACATCCTCCAGATAGCCCACAACGCCATAGACATTGGGCTCGTTGATGGTACACCACAGATCACAGAACTTGCCCAGCGATTCGACCACCCGGCGCGCGAAGCGGGCGAAGAGCGCGACAGTCTCCGGGTTCTCCCAACCGCCCCGCTCGGCCAGCCAGCAGGGATTGGTGAAGTGGTGCAGGGTGACCATCGGCTCAATGTTACGCTCGCGCAGACCCTGTAGCATCTGACCGTACCGTTCCAGGGCAGAATCGTCGAACTCGCCGGGGCGAGGCTCAATACGCGACCACTCGACCGAGAGACGGAGCGCATTCAGACCCAGTTCAGCGGCGCGGTCGAAGTCGGCCTCAGCGTTCTCCCACCAGTCACAGGCCAACCCGGACGTGTGCCCCTGACCAATGCGGCCCTCCTGCTGTTCCCAGGCCCACCAGTCGTTGTTGACGTTATTCCCTTCGACCTGGTGAGCGGCAGTGGCGACACCCCATTTGAAGCCGGCAGGGAAGTGGAACGTCGCTTCGGGCATAGAGACTTTCTCTTTTGCAACAGCGACATCGGCTGGACGGGCTGCTCGAAGCGGTTCCAGGGGCTTGGGTTGGACCAGCGGTTCAACCTCTGCAACAACCTGCTCAAAGGCAAACTCTTCAACGACTCGCCCAAGAGTAATCCCTTCGGCCGCGCTCAGGGCGGGATCGGCCTTGATTTCGCCAAACGCGACCTTGATCTCTTCCTGAGCCAATCGGGGGGATAGTTCATCCCTCTCCTGGTACACCCATTCCACATCCATGCCCTCGAATGGATCATGACCCAGGACCTCAATGGACATCTCACCCTCCTCCCGGTCCATCCATTCCATATCCAGGTCTTCGAAGGGGTCGTGGCCCAATATCTTCTCGAACTCTTCCGTCTCGTCGGACTTTCGCTTTCCTTTAGCCATCGCGAAGGACCCTCTCAACCAGACGTTTATAGTCAGCCGCTGCGCGGCTGCGGGGTGAATACTCAAAGATAGTCTTTTGATAACTGGGCGCTTCGGTGAGCTTTGAGTTCGTCCGGATCGGCTCGGTCACTCTGTCGGCAAAGTAACGCTGCAAGATCCCCAGAACCTCACGGTCCTGTCGCCGCCGGGCGTAGTAGAGCGTGGGGACGATCAGGTAAAGGCAAACACGGTGTCCGGGTATCCGGCCGACACTTTTCAACGTCTTGATCACCTGACGGGTCCCTACCAGAGCCATATAACTCATCGCGACCGGCACGATGAGTTCTCGGATATAGTGCAGCCCACTCTCACTTAGAATGCTGGCCGAAGGCGAGAAGTCGAGAATGACGTAATCGTACGCGTCCTCCAGACCGTTCAATCTGCTGGACAACATTCGCCGTGCCAACCGGTCATCATTCAATCGCCACATCTCTCCCTCAGCCTGAAGTAGACTGCTATCGCTGGGGATGAGATCGACATTGCGCCGCGCCTCGACGATGCAGTCTCGCGGTTCTGCCTGCCCCAACAACATGTGGGTCAGGGAATACGTATAACGCACTCCCAGGCACGCCGCCAGACTGCCCTGGGGGTCCAGGTCAATGCAAAGAACACGCGCCCCACGCAAGGCCAGGCCGACGCCCAGGTTCACCACCGTGGTCGTCTTGCCCGTACCACCTTTGTAATTCAGCACACCGATGCTTCTGCCCATCTTGATTTCTCCCTGTCCCCGCCCACAGGGGGTGTTGGAGTCCCCAGATTGCTAGGGCGCGATGCGACGAACCCGAAAAAATCAGCCCAAAAATCAGAATGAATCACGCCACCCTAATTGTACAGCGAGTCGAAGAGAGGGGCAAGCGTGATACAATCCAGACTCCATTGCTGCCCAAAAACGAGCAGGCCGGGAATCAGGCCGCCGTCCGCGCCAGGTGGCGGTCCCTCTCCTCGGGCTTCTCGGGTCAACTGGGTGCCTCGAAGGAACGGAACCCCTTCCCTCGCACCTCCTCCGCCGGGCTGACGATGACGAAGGCCTCCGAGTCGGCCTGGCGCACAATCTCCTCCAGATGCCCCACCTGCACCTCGGTCACGGCACACAGGAGCACGTCCCGCGCCTCGCCGGTGTACACCCCTGTTCCCTCCAACGCCGTCACCCCGCGTTCTAACTCTGTTAAGAGCCGCGAGGCAACCTGCTGCCCACGGCTGGTGATAATGATCGCCAGTTGCTCCCGGCGACGCGGTTCTGGCACCAATGGGCCCGCCACCCGGCCTCGCAGCCCACTCATCAGCCCCGACAGGGCCTCCCGCCAGCCGCTGGGGAGAGACGCAGCCACTGCCAGCGCCGCCACCACTCCGTATACTACCCCGACGGCAGCCACCACCCATACGCCGGGAATGGAGCCGACGGCGGCCCGTCCGACCATCACCGCCCCGTCCCGCGTTGGCTCTGGGTGAAAAGCCAGTTTAGCCATCCAACTGATGAGCACCAGGCCGGTCAGCCAGATGTAGTTGCGACGGAATCGCCGGCCGATCGCCTCCCACCGGGTGATCGGAAACGTGGGTTGAAGCAAGCTCTCCACCAGATGGTCGGCCCAGTCGGAGGAGGGGCGGAAGGGAGGAGCGAGCATCGCGGCGAAGAAGTCAGTCTCCATCAAGCGCACCCTGTAGGACCAGAGAACATAATATCTGTAACGGCGGGCCTCAATATACAGGAAGGTAAGGACCAGCAGAAACACCAACAAGAGCACGAAATGGGGGTTCTGCGGCGCACTGAAAACGAAGGGGAGCGTCGCCCCCACGGTGACCACCGCCCAGTTGGTGGTCGCGTCCAACCGGGTGCGCCAGGTGTTGGCCCGGGTCACCTCTCCCCGGTAGAAATGAACCATCGCTGTGGTGAAATGGGCCGGGTCTAACCGATAGCCACGAAAAGTCCACGTGCAGGTGTCTTCCTCGCTCAGAGGTTCAGCATCCCGACGTTCGGTCTGCTCAGTCACAATTCCTCATCCTCCAACCCATGTCTTTGGAACCACACTCCGGGCCACCGCCTCACCAGTCGCCCGCTCCAGGTCCAAGAGACATTGTACCTCAGATTGAAGCGGAAGGGAAGCGGGGCATTTGCCAGGCGTCGCGTTCGGACATATAATCAGCCTGCATCCACAAGACCATAGAGATAAGCCGCTTGTACACTTGTACAGACAAAGAGGAGGCAGCATGGCGGATTATCGCATTCGCGAACATCCTATCCTCCCGGTCGAGGGACAATTGGAGTTAGAGTTTACCTGGCAGGGCCAGGCGATGCATGCCCGTGAGGGAGAAAACATCGCCTCGGCCCTTTTCGCTAACGGGGTACGCATCTTCGGCCATCACCACAAAGACGGCGCGCCCCAAGGCATATTCTGCGCTAACGGCCAGTGCGCCCAGTGCCTGGTAATGGCCGACGGACTGCCCGTCAAGGCCTGCATGACCCCCGTGAGGCCGGGGATGCAAGTCGAGCCGCTGGATGGTAAACCAGTCCTACCCGACGTCCACACCGTGCCCGAGATGCGAACCGTCGAGACCGCTGAGGTGGAATGCTTGATCATCGGAGGAGGGCCAGCGGGCCTCTCGGCGGCCATCGAACTGGGCAAGGCTGGCGTGCGCACACTCATCGTGGACGACAAGCATCGATTGGGCGGCAAACTGGTCCTCCAGACCCATAAATTCTTCGGTTCCATTGACGCATGCTACGCCGGGACGCGGGGGATTGACATTGCCACGAAATTGGATGAGGAGATCCTCCAGTTCGAGAACGTCCAGGTCTGGCTTAACACCACCGCTTTGTCCGTCTTCTCCGACCGGAAAGTCGGAGTCCTGCGGGAGGGGCACTTCGTCATTGTCCAGCCCCACATCCTGCTGGTGGCGACCGGCGCGCGGGAGAAATCGCTGGCCTTTAGGGGAAATACGCTGCCGGGGGTCTACGGCGCAGGGGCTTTCCAGACGTTGGCCAACCGGGACATGGTGCGGCCCACACAGCGGCTGTTCATCGTCGGCGGAGGGAACGTGGGCCTGATCGCTGGCTATCACGCCCTCCAGGCTGTCATAGACGTCGTCGGCCTGTGCGAGGCACTTCCGGAATGCTCCGGCTACAAGGTTCACAAGGACAAACTGGCCCGCCTGGGCGTCCCTATCTATACCTCCCACACCGTCATCAGTGCCAATGGGGAACAGGAAGTGGAGTCGGTGACCATCGCCCAGATTGACGAGAACTGGCGCCCCATCCCCGGCACGGAGAAGACGTTCGAGTGCGACACGGTGCTGGTCGCTGTCGGGCTGGACCCGGTGGACGAGTTCATCCACAAGGCACGGGAGTTTGGCCTGCCGGTCTACGCAGCGGGGGATGCCGAGGAGATTGCCGAGGCGTCGGCGGCGATGTTCACCGGCCGTATCCGGGGGCTGGAAATCGCCAAAGCCCTGGGGCGGGACGTGGGGGAAGTGCCGCCGGAATGGCACCGCACTGCCGAGGTACTCAAGTCCCGCCCTGGTGCCGTCGTAACCGAGGACATCCCAGAAACAGAGGAGGGGGTGCTCCCCGTGCTCCATTGCGCCCAGGAGATTCCCTGCAACCCATGCATCTCCGTCTGTCCCCAGGGGTGCATCGTCATTGAAGGGGAGGACATCCGGGGGCTGCCGGAGTACGTGGGAGAGGGCTGCACTGGCTGTGTACAATGCGTCGCCGTGTGCCCGGGGTTGGCGATCACGCTGGTGGATTACCGGCAGGGCACCGAGTACCCGACAGTGACAATCCCCTACGAGTTCCCGCCCGAGACCATCCATGAGGGAGACCTGGTGACAGTGCTGGATACGGAAGGGGCAATCTTGGGCAACGTGGAGGTGGTGAAGATACGGGCACCGAAGTTCGCGGACCGGGCACTGCTGGTACGGGTGCGAGCCCCCCGGGAGATAGCCCGCCGCATCGCGGGCGTCCGCGTGCAAGAACCGGCGGTGACAGAGCCGCTGGGGCGATATGTCGAGCGCACCGACGACGAGATTATCTGCCGCTGTGAGCGGGTGACGGCAGGGGAAATCCGCGCGCTCATTCGGGCCGGCGTCCGGGACATGAACCAGATCAAGGGGGTGACGCGGGCCGGGATGGGAGCCTGCGGCGGCAAGACCTGCACCAATCTGATCAAGCGGCTGTTCCGTGAGGAGGGAGTACCGCTGGAGCAGGTTGCCGAAAACATCCAGCGGCCGCTGTTCATCGAGGTACCGCTGGGGGCCTTCGCCAGCGTCGTCATCGGGGAGGGGCCGAAAGAGACCGTTCCCATCGTGCACGCTACCGACATCCACGAAGGAGGGGTATGATGACCACACAAGTCTACGACGCCATCATCATCGGCGCGGGGAGTGTCGGGCTCCCGGCCGCCTTCTTTCTGGCCCAGGCCGGGCTCAAACCGCTGGTCATTGACCAATTCGCCAGCCCGGGCCAGGGTTCCAACAAGGCCGCCATTGGCGGCATCCGCGCCACCCACTCCGCTCCCTCCAAGATACGCCTCTGCATCAAGTCCATCGACACCTTCTCCACCTGGCAGGAGACCTACGGGGACAACATTGAGTGGCATCAGGGAGGCTACTCCTTCGTCGCCTACCGGGAGCGGGAGGTGCTCATCCTGAAGGGCCTGTTGAAGATCCAGCAGGCCTACGGGCTGAACATCAACTGGCTGTACCGGGACGACCTCCTCGAAGTGATCCCGGACCTGAACCGAGAGGGACTCATCGGTGGGACATACTCGCCTGGGGATGGGTCGGCCTCGCCGCTCCTGACTGCGCATGCCTTCTACACCCGGGCGCGGGAGCGGGGGGCAGATTTCCGCCTCCGCGAGCGGGTCACCGGCATCATCCGCCGCCGAGGGCGGGTGGTGGGAGTACGCACCGACCAGGGGGGCTACGCCACCGGCACCGTCATCAACGCCGCCGGCCCCTGGGCGCGGGCGGTAGCCCAGATGGGCGGGCTGGACGTGCCGGTGGTGCCGGATAGCCACGAGGCGGGCATCACCGAACCGGTAGCCCACTTCCTGGGACCGATGGTAGTGGACATCCGACCCGCCGAGGGCTCCAAGAACTACTACTTCTACCAGCATCGGCCCGGCCCCATCGTCTTCTGCATCACGCCGGAGCCCCCTATCGTCGGCACCGATCGGCGAGAGACCTCGGTCTTTTTGCCGATGATCGCCCAGCGCATGGTGGACCTGATGCCCAAACTGGCCAATATCAAGGTCCGCCGCACCTGGCGGGGCCTATATCCGATGAGTCCCGATGGCTTCCCCATCGTCGGCCGGACGCGGGAACTGGAGGGCTATATCTACGCCGTCGGTATGTGCGGGCAAGGGTACATGCTGGGGCCGGGCGTGGGCGCGTTGCTGGCCCGCCTGGTGCAGGATGACCTGAGGCCGGAGGACGAGAACGTGCTGGAGGAGTTGAGCCCGTATCGAGAGTTCGGTAGGGAAGAGAAGCTTAAATGAAACTACACATCCTTTCCTGCGAAGACGTACGCCGGGCGCTGCCGATGCACCAGGCGATCGAAGTGATAAAGGGAGCCTTCGCCCAACTTTCCACCGGCCAGGCCGACGTGCCGCTGAGAGTAGCGCTCAACGTGGACCGCCACAAAGGCGTTACACTCTTCATGCCGGCCTATCTGTCCGCCGACGACCAGATGGCGGTCAAGATCGTCTCCGTGTTCAACGACAACCCAGCCCAGGGGTTACCGCTCATCCACGCGCTGGTCGTGGTCGTCGACGCAACGACAGGGAAACCCGCTGCCGTGATGGACGGTACATACCTGACCGCGCTGCGCACGGGCGCGGCCTCCGGCGCTGCCACGGACCTGCTGGCCCGCCAGGACGCGCGCATCGCTGCCATCTTCGGCGCTGGCGCGCAGGGACGCACCCAACTGGAGGCGGTCTGCGCCGTGCGTCCCATCCAGGAAGCGTGGGTCTACGACGTAGCGCCGGAGCAGGCCACCGCCTACGCCGCCGAGATGAGCCAGCGGTTTTCCCTCCCGGTGAGCGTGGCCGAAACACCAGCCGAGGCAGTGCACCAGGCTGACGTTATCTGCACTGCCACCACCTCCTCCAGCCCCGTGTTCGAGGATGCCGACGTCCGACCTGGGACACACATCAACGCTGTCGGCGCGTACACACCCCAGATGCAGGAGATCCCGGCAGAGACCGTCCTGCGGGCCAAGGTCGTGATTGATCACCGCGAGGCCAGCCTGGCCGAGGCCGGGGACTTGCTGATCCCGCTGCAGCAGGGATTGATGACCAAGGCCCATATCCACGCGGAACTGGGGGAGATCGCTGCCGGGCTCAAGCCAGGGCGGGCATCGCCAGAGGAAGTCACCCTCTTCAAGTCGGTGGGCGTGGCGGTGCAGGACGTGGCGGCTGCCAGCGCGGTGCTGGAAGCGGCACAGCGGCTGGGACTGGGAACCGAGGTAGCGTTGTAGTGCGGTACGATCGACTGCGCGGCTATGGACTCGTCCTCATCGCCGCTGCCCTGTGGGCGACGCTGGGCCTGTTCTACAAGCGGCTGGATGGCTATGGCCTGTCCAGCCTCACCATCGTCTTCTACCGGGCCGCTGTCGCAGCGATGGCCTTGCTTCTGGCCTTGGGGCGGCTGCGGCCCAGTTGGCTCAGACTGGAGCGGCGTGACTGGCTCTTGTTCGCGATCTTCGGGCTGACCGGTGTAGCGGCCTTCTATGCAGTCTACATCTATGCCATCTCTCTGACCGGGATGGGGATGGCTGCGGTACTGATGTACACTGCTCCAGCCTGGGTGACGCTCTTTGGCGCACTCTTCCTGGGGGAGCGGCTGAGCTGGCTCAAGAGCAGCGCGATCATGCTGACCTGCGCAGGTTGCGTACTGATCAGCCGGGCCTACGACCTGTCGAGCGTGCGACTGAACCTGCTCGGCATCCTGGCTGGCCTGGGGGCTGGCCTCACCTACGGTCTTTACACCCTATTCAGCAAAGTCGCCCAGCATCGCTACACGGCCTGGGCCACGCTGGCCTACGCGCTGGGGATGGGAGCCCTGTTCTTGCTCCCGTTGCAATCGCCAGCCGATCTGGCTCGTGCGCTGACCACTCCGTCGTCCGTCTTCTGGCTGTTGGCGTTGGGTCTGGTGCCCACATTGGGCGGCGGTCTGGCCTTCAACGCTGCGCTGCGGTTGGTGCCGGCCAGCAATGCCAGCATCGTCGCCACACTGGAACCGGCCATTGCCACCCTACTGGGATGGGCGTTCCTGGGCGAGCAACTGGAGACACTCCAACTGCTCGGCGGGGGCTTGATCCTGACCGCCGTGGTGATCCTGCAACGGGAGGCCGCGCCTCTTCCGTGAACCCGTTTTGGATGGAACGGCTGGTTCAGGAACGTAGTTCGGCGACTTCGTAACGGTATGATACTCAGCAATTGGAGGTGACGAGATGGACCTGCCCAAAACGACTGACGTTGTCATCATCGGTGGAGGCGTGATGGGCGCCAGCACCGCCTACCATCTGGCCCTCAAGGGCTGTCGTAACGTGTTGCTGCTGGAGCGGGAGTCCTTCTTCGGCATGCAGGCCACCGGCAAGTGCGCCGGCGGCATCCGCTACCAGTTCGGCACCGAGATCAACGTCCGCCTCTCCCTCCTCAGCCTGCCGATGATGGACCGCTTCGAGGAAGAGTTGGATCAGCCGATTGACCTGCGTTATTGCGGCTACCTCTTCCTGCTGACCAACGAAGAAGACGTGACCGTCTTCCGCCAGAACGTGGAGATGCAGCATCGGTTAGGCGCGGAGACGGAGTGGTTGGAGCCAGCGCAGATCGCGGAGATAGCGCCGCTGATCAACCTGGAGGGTGTCCTGGCCGGGACATTCCACGCCCGCGATGGCCTGGCGGACCCCAACAGCGTCGTCCAGGGGTACGTCTCCGGGGCGCGGCGGCTAGGGGCGAGACTGCTAAATGACGTCGAAGTGACCGGCATCCACATCCAGAAGGGACGGGTGCGGGGCGTCGTCACCAACCAGGGGGAAGTAGCGGTGCCCGTCGTCGTCAACGCAGCCGGACCATGGGCAGGAGTGATCGGCGAAATGGCCGGCGTGGACATCCCCATCGTGCCAGTGCGCCGCCAGATTGTCGTCACGGGCCCATTATCGGAGGTGCCGCCCGACTTCCCCTTCACCATTGACTTCGCCCTATCCCTGTACTTTCACCGCGAGGGCCGGGGCATCCTGACCGGCATGTCCAACCACGACGAACCGGTGGGCTTCGACCAGTCGGTGGACGAGGAGTGGGAACTGATGCACCTGGAGGCGGCCATGCAACGCCTGCCCATCCTGGAGCAAGCGGGATTGGCCAGCCACTGGGCCGGGCTCTACGAGAACTCGCCGGACGCCCACCCCATCCTGGGCCGCGTCCCCCAGGTCGAGGGCTTCTACTGCATCGGCGGCTTCAGCGGCCACGGCTTCCAGCACGGCCCCGCCTGTGGATTGCTGCTGGCGGAGGAGATCCTGGACGGGCAGGCCCACACACTGGACATCACATCGTTGCACCTTGAGCGCTTCGAGAGGGGAGAGCAGATACTCGAGTACAACGTCGTGTGAAGCGCAACTCCCAAAGCCCGCTACCATCTGCTTGCACTCTCCCTAATCATCGAGTAGAATGGACTCAGTGAGTGCCAATCTGAGGAGCCGGCACCCCAGGTGCGACTCCCGTTCGACACATAGACATGCCTCACTCCTCAGTAATTGGATCTACTAAGGCTCGCCGATCCCGATCATCTTACAAGTAAGGAGGACAGATGCCCAAGTACCGTATCGCGCTGATGCCTGGTGATGGCATTGGCAAAGACGTGATGGATGGAGCACGAATCGTGCTCGATAAAATCGAGCTCGACGCCGAGTACATCCCCGCCGACATTGGATGGAAGTTCTGGTGCCTGGAGGGCGATCCGCTGCCACAGCGCACGATTGACATGCTTAAGACCTGCGACTGCGCTCTCTTCGCCGCCATCACCTCCAAACCCAAGGAGGAGGCCGAGGCAGAGTTAGTCCCCGAACTGCAGAGCAAGGGGTTGATCTACCGCAGCCCCATCGTGCGGCTGCGCCAGATGTTCGACCTCTACGTCAACCTGCGCCCCTGCAAAGCATTCAAGGGCAACCCGCTCAACTACAGGGACGACGTTGACCTGGTCGTCTTCCGCGAGAACACCCAGGGTCTCTACGCTGGCGTCGAGTTCCACCCGCTGCCGGGGGAGGTACGGGCGGCACTGGAAGCCCACAGCCCCCGCATGGCTGCCTTCGAGTCCGTGCCCTCAGAAGATATCGCTCTCTCCTGCCGTATCTTCACCCGCGAAGGGTGTCGCCGCATCGTGCGCCGAGCCTTCGAATACGCCCACCAGTTCGGCTACCCCACCGTCACCCTGGTCGAGAAGCCTAACGTCATCCGCGAGACCTCCGGACTGATGGTGCGCGAGGCACGGCAGATCGGTGCCGAGTATCCCGAGATCGAACTGTGGGAAACCAACGTGGACGCTATGGCCATGTGGATGGTCAAGAACCCGCAGAATTACGGGGTGTTGGTCTCAAGCAACATGTTCGGCGACATCGTCTCCGACCTGGCAGCACAGTTGGTCGGCGGACTAGGCTTTGCCTCCAGTGGCAACATCGGCGATGACTTCGCCGTCTTCGAGCCCACCCACGGGTCGGCCCCCAAATACGCCGGCCTCTACAAGGCCAATCCCACCGCTATGCTGCTGGCGGTCAAACTGATGCTGGACTGGCTGGACGAGGGCGAGACAGCCCAGGCGCTGGAGCAAGCCATCGCCGATACCATCGCCGAGGGGAAGGTACGCACCTATGACCTGGGCGGGAGCAACACGACGTTGGAGGTGGCGCAGTCGGTGGCAGAACGATTGTAGTCAGGAGGTAACCGTTCCCCCTTGACCAACACCCCAAGGAGAACATGCAGATGAACTCTATTACTCACCAGATGGCCCAATTCGCACTGGGCCTGCAATACGAAGACATCCCCGCCGACGCAGTGCGTGAGGCCAAGCGCTTCTTGCTCGACTCCGTCGGCTGCGCACTGGCGGCAGTGCTCAATGAGGACATGCAGGCCGCTCACCGCACCATCGTCGGGATGGGCGGCACGCCGGAGGCAACCATCATCGGCAGCGGCCACCGCACCAACGCCGTCAACGCCACGCTGATGAACGCCCTCCTGGTACGGGCACTGGACTACAACGACATCTACTGGGAGCAGGACCCCTCCCATCCGTCCGACATCATCCCCGCCGCGCTCGCTGCGGGCGAGCGAGAGCGCCGGAGCGGGCGGGACGTCCTCGTCGGCATCCTCATTGCCTACGAACTGGAGATACGCTGGTGCCTGGCCGCCACTCCCGGCATCCGCGAGGTCGGCTGGCATCACGCCACCCTGACCCAGTTCGTCTCCCCCTTCGTCGCCGCCCGGCTGCTCGGCCTGAACGAGGATCAGACCGTCGCGGCGGCCGGCATCTCCGGCAGTTCTCACTTCACCCTCGGCGGTGTCGTGGCGGGCCACCTGACAAACATGAAGAACACTGCCGACCCGATGGCGACCGAGGCAGGCGTGCGCGCCGCGCTCCTGGCCCGCGAGGGCTACACCGGCCCGGTCGAAGTCATCGAGGGCAAAGAAGGACTGATCGAGGTACTCAACAATGTCGAGTGGTCCACCGACGTGCTGCTGGATGGCCTGGGGGAGAAGTTCCTCATCACCGAGTGCTCCTACAAAGCCTTCCCTACCGAGGCGCTGACCCACCAGCCCATCACCGCCGTACTGAACATCTGCCACGCCCACGGGATCACCGCCGAGGACGTGACCGAGGTACACGTGCGCACCACCACCCGTGGGGCCGACATCCTCTCCGACCCCTCCAAGTACCAGCCTACGACGAAGGAGACGGCCGACCACAGCCTGCCCTACTGCATCGCCGCCGCGGTCGTTGACGGCAACGTCCTACCTGATTCCTTCGAGGAGGAGAAGTTGCGCGACCCACGCATCTGGGCCACCCTACCCAAGATCAAGGTCGTGGCCGACCCCGAGATCGACGACCTCTTCCCGGCGGTGAAGCGTGCCATCGTGCGCATCACCACCACCGATGGTACGTCCCACGAGGAACAAGTAGATCACGCCAAGGGCAGCCCGGAGAATCTGATGAGCGACGATGAGATCGCCGCCAAGTTCCGCTCCAACGCAGCTGCGGTGCTCACGCCGGAGAAGCAAGGACAGGTGATTAAGGCCACCTGGGCGCTGGAGGACTTCGCCAACATCGGCGACTACATGCAGTTACTGATCAGCGACCAGTAGCCCAAAAGTTACTTGGCAACAGACCATCATTCTGAGCGTAGCGAAGAATCTCCCTTTGCAAGAACCGAGACCCTGCGGCTTCGCTCAGGGTGACATAGCGAGTTTTGCGCTACTACCCAAAAAGCCTATTGCACACAATCAGCACAAGGAGGAAAAAATCATGGCCATCGAACTGACCTGGTACGGACACTCTGTTTTCGCTCTGAACATCGGAGGTGCACGGGTTCTGGTGGACCCATTCCTCACCGACAATTCCCTGGCCCCCATTTCGGCTGATGCTGTCGAGGCCGACTACATTCTGGTCACCCACGGCCACGGCGACCACGTCGGTGACACAGTTGCCATCGCCAAACGTACCGGAGCCCTGGTCATCTCCAATTTCGAGATCTGCAACTGGCTCCAGGCCCAGGGCACGGCCCGCACCCACGCTCAGCACATCGGCGGCGGCTTCCAACATCCCTTCGGTTACCTCAAACTGACTATTGCCCACCATGGCTCCGGCCTGCCCGATGGCTCCTACGGCGGCAACCCCTGCGGGCTGCTGCTGGCCGCCGAGAACAAGAAAATCTATCTGGCCGGCGATACCGGGCTTTTCTACAGCATGCGCCTTATCGGAGAGGAGGGAATTGATCTGGCTGCCCTGCCCATCGGCGACAACTTCACCATGGGGCCGGACGACGCACTACGGGCGGTTAAACTGATCGAACCCCGAGTCGTCATCCCCATCCATTACAATACCTTCGACGCCATCGCGCAGGATCCCCACGCCTGGGCTGAACGAGTGCGAACGGAAACATCCTCCAAGCCAGTTGTGCTCAAACCTGGTGAGAGTTACGAACTGTAGCACATAAGTATACAATAATAACTATTGTAGTCGTACTAGTAGTACAGGGGATAGTGGGGAAAGTGTGTGCTCTGGGACATGATTGCCCTAGATGTAGCGGGGGGACTGTTACAAGACCGTAATTACGGGGGTTTTAGGCAGGACATGTTATCCACCATCGGTTGTGGATAACGGGGGAGAAAACAGCAGGTAGCGGAGGCGGGAGATTGGTTGGTCTTCCACCTCTCATTTTGCGTGATGCGGGCATCTGTTGCGGGCCAGAGTTATCCCCAGACCACGTCAGTTATCCACAGAAAACAGTGAGTTATCCACAGACATGATGCGCCGATGGGGGTTTGGTACACGTTGAGCCGCCCAGATGTGGGAGTTACGGGTCGCAGAGACCCAGTGGTAGGAGGTGTGGATATTGGCGGAGGGGCTGTGGAAAACAGGGTAGATGAATCACTTGGCGTTGTTGTAGAGTTGCTGGCGTAGGACAGTGATCTCGCGCCGGAGATTCATATCTTCCTCGATCAGGTCGGCGATGCGCTTGCAGCCATAGAGGATGGTCGTGTGATCACGACCCCCCAGCATAGCCCCGATCTGGGGCAGCGATGCCCCGATCTCCTCCCGGATGAGGAACATCGCGATCTGGCGTGGTCGTGCGATGGATTGGCTGCGACTGCGTCCCTGAAGTGCGGCGACCCCAATGCCAAAGTGAAACGCAACCGCCTCGATGATCTGGTTCTCAGTTAGTTGGCTGCGCTGGGGAAGCAGGTGGCGCAATGCTGTCTCAGCGACTTCCGGTGTCAGGGGTTGATGGGTGAGACTGGACAGAGCCATCACCCGGTTGAGCGCGCCCTCGAGTTCGCGAATGTTGCTCTGTATCCGGGCAGCGATGAGGTCAAGAATCTCACCAGGGATCGCTGTGTCGAAGGTGGCGGATTTGGAGCGCAGGATGGCGATGCGTGTCTCCAGATCGGGCGGCTGTATGTCGGTAATCAACCCCCACTCGAAGCGGGAGCACAGCCGCTTTTCCAATGTGTTCATCGCCTTCGGTGTCCGGTCCGAAGAGATGACGACTTGCTTGCCTGTGCCATGGAGAGTGTTGAAGGTGTGGAAGAATTCCTCCTGAGTGCGTTCCTTGCCAGCGATGAACTGGATGTCATCCACGAGCAAGATGTCGGAGGTACGGTACTTTTCGCGGAAGGTGTCGGTGGTGTGGGAGCGGATGGCCTCGATGAGGTCGTTGGTGAACTCCTCGGACGAGGCGTAGAGTACACGCAGACCCTGTGCCTGGCAGGTGTGCCCGATCGCGTGCAGGAGGTGTGTCTTGCCCAGGCCGACTCCTCCGTAGATAAAGAGCGGGTTGTAGGCGCCGGCAGGGTCCTCAGTGACGGCCAGGGAGGCCGCATGGGCCAGCCGGTTACCTGGCCCTACCACGAAATTATCGAAGATGTAGCGCGGATTCAGGTTTGCAGGGGAGTAGGCTGAAACCGGCGCTGAGATCGACGTGGGTAGATTGAGTAAAGGAACCTCCTCGTCCTCCTCTTCCTTCTCCTTCTGTTGAGGCTCCTCGTTCCACACCACGAACTTGATCTCGACGGTACGACCGGTCAGCCGGACGAGGGTACGCTTGATGGTAGTGAGTAACCGGTGCTCCAACCAGTCCTTGGCGTATCCGTTCTTGACACCAATGACAAAAGTGCCATCTTCGTACTTCAGCAACCTGGAGTCACGTAGCCAGGTGTCGAAGGTGGCCTGAGTCATCTGTAGTTGGAGCTCGCCGAGAGCGGCAGGCCAGATATGGTCCGATTTCATTGCAGGTAGAGACTATAGGCAAAGACTGACTGGTAGCGGGAAACAACATGGTGCAAAGACAGGTTTCGCACTCCATGGGGTGGTGGCCCTTTCGAGCCACCAGCAAAGCGGCTGACCTGAGGGCCCGCCTTCCCTCGTGGTGGGCAACTGCTTCCCCGCCCTGTTGAAGTAACGGTCTTATTCTACCAAAAGAGCGCTTCTCTGGCAACCGTTTTTGGTGGGGATGAACTTAAAAGAGACCATGTTTTAAGGTGGATTACGGAGAGTGCCTGACCGGCGAGCGATGAGTTGTGCGTACCCCTATCTCTTCGGTTTGTGGGAACAGCACCCCCAAGATATGGTGTCGCCTGGCAAGGGAATTCTAAGCGGCTGCGTGCTACTCTAAAGAATCGTGCTGTACACAAGTCAGAATTGGCCAACAGTGACAGATTCGCTCCAGAGGTTCAGAATGCCAGCCGTAACGCCAATCCGACCAGCAGGCCCACCGCCCATCCGCCGACGATGTCTGAGGCGAAGTGAACCTGAAGCGCAACGCGGGCCAGCCCGACCATCCCGACCCAGCATGCCAGCAGCACGAATCCCCAGGGAGGGAGAAGTGGAGCCAGCAGCATGGTCAGGCAGGCGGAACGGCCGGCATGGCCGGAAGGGAAAGCGTGGCGGTCGAACCGCGTGTAGAAACCAGACCTTTCTCCCGGCGGGCGTCTACGGCGGAAGAGCCACTTGAGGGCGGTGATGACCGTGCCAGCGACCAGCGTCCCGACCAGCACGCGCTCCCCGAAGTCGCGCCAGGTCGCGTCTCCCCAGATGAGCGCTGTAGCCGCGCCGCTCAGCCAGAGCAGGCTGTCGCCGCTGTGAGCGGCGACGAGCGCCAGTGAGCGCAAGAGACGCGCCTCGCGTGGGATAGCGAGGCGTGCCGACCATTGCCGGTCGAGGGTGATGATGCGCTGCAAAGAGGCTGTCCCCTACTGGCCACTGGCGGTGTGTGCTTCTAGTTCGGCGCGGGCGATCTCCAACTGGAACGGTTTGTCCACGTCCATCCCCACCTCGGCGTAGGGAAAGGGGATGGCTCGCCCGCGCATGTTGAGCGCTTTGGATGCACGTCGTTCGGCTTCGGCCAGGGATAGGCGACGGATGACGAGCTTGAAGAGGGGCCACAGGCCGAACATGCTAGCCTGCCGTAGCGCATTCTTACGTGCCCTGGCCAGGTTCTCCCATAACTCCTGGTGGCTGAGGGAGATACTGGGGCGGATGAGTAGGAGGTCCCCTCCGGCGAAGTCTGCCTCGCGCAAGTGGATGTAACTGCGGTGCGACTCGGGGAAGCGCGCCTCCATCACCGAGCGCGCGACGATGCTGTAGTACAGGTCGTGGTCGGTGCGGAGACATTCTTCAATGAAGGCGTCCACGATGGGAGGAGTGATGGTTGGTACGTCGGAACTGCTGAGAAGTATCGCATCCAGATCGGGATAGAGGTCCATTGCGTATTGGAGACCGGTTTTCGCATTGGCCATAAGATCACCGGCGTCGGGCACGTACTCGACGGGCAGCGGGAACTGTACCCCAGCAGTAGGGTCGAGCGCGACGATGATGATGTGCTGGATGTAGCGGGACCCGGCCAGGGCATCCACCACGTGGGCGATCATTGGTTTCCCGGCGATGGGGATGAGGGCCTTCGGTTTGCCCTGGGTATACTCAGCCAGGGGATCATCCTCGCTGGGGCTCCAACCGGCAGTGACGACAGCCGCGACCGATGGTTGTCCGTTCATCCTGTCCTCCTATTCGTTCAAACGTTGGATCGTGGGTTGAAGATTGAGTTGATTCAATGTCTCCTGGAGTTCGTCAGTGGTGAGCGGGCGTCCCTTACCGGCGATGGCGACCATAGCAGCCTCCATCATGTTGGTGCCAAAGGAGCGACCCTCCAGTCGTGGGGTGGCGGTGACCAGATAGCGCACCCCGCGCTGGCGGAAGGCCTCGACGTCAGCGGGGGTGGTGGTATTGGTGGCAATAACCTTGCTGTCGAGCCGTTCGGGCATGTGGCGCTTGATGTAGAGGCAATCGCCGCTGATGACAGTGGCCCAGGCGTACCACTTGCCGAACTTAGGCACGATCTCCTCCTGCTTCGCGCCGGTGGGATAGAGGAACTCCATCGGCAGCCGGCCAACAATGGGCAAGAGAACGCGGGCCATGGTGCGCAGCCCGCGCAGCGAACGGATGGGCATGGGTATGCCTAGAGCAAAACCCAGGTCGCCGAAGATAATCTCATAGCCTGCTTCGTCGAAGGAGAGCGCGCTGCCGTACCGATCTACCCCGGCGGTGATGAGCGTTCTTTTGGGCTGAACCTCGTCGCCGATTTCCCGCTCAATGAATTGGGCAATGCCGCGCTCCAGGGTTTGCTTGAGGCCGCCCCCATCTACGACCGGCGTCTGCTTAACGCCGGCGACCAGTTTCTGCGCGTCGTAGAGAGGGTAGTAGCGACCGGCGATGGTCATGCCCAGGTCAATGCCCCCCACGCCGAAAGCGTCCACCTCCCCATCCAGTCCGTTGTACAATTGTATCGCTTTCTCAACGTCTCCGTCGGTGCCGATGCGCTCAATGGTGACCTCTTCGCCGAGCAGCGTGATGGTGACTTTCTTGTCGCGGGTGGAACTCCCCAGGCTGATGCTGATGGCTCGTTTCATAAAGTGTTCCTCCTAGTTGGTGAGGCATGGTGATACTCGCTACATAATAAGATAACCCGCTTGCGTGGCAAACGATGCGTTGCCGGAACGTCTCTCCATAAACATTCTATCAGACCCGTGAAACTATGTCAACCGGTGCTGATTGTGCCTGTCAATCAGCATCCGCGATCAAGATTCGGCGAGTTGACCTGTAGCGAGAATCCGTGTATATTTATGTGCAGAATAGGAGGAGCCTGTGGCACAACAATGTGTTCTGGTCATAGAGGACAGCGCCGAAACTCAGCAACTGCTGGCCGAACTAGTGCTGAGACCCAACGACTGTCGATATCTCGCTGCTCTGAATGGGGAGGAGGGGCTTCGGATAGCTCTGGAGGAACACCCTGATCTTATCATCCTGGACATGAAATTGCCGAAGATGGATGGGCTTGAAGTACTGCAATCGCTGCGACAACGGAATGTAGACATCCCCGTTATCTTCACCGCTGTCCGCGAGTCGGCGGATTTGGTCGTGCAGGCCTTCCGATTAGGGGCGCGTGACTATGTCATCAAGCCTTTCGATCCCCAGGAGATGCAACAGGCGATCCAGCGCGCCTTCGCTACTGTCAGGTTGTATGAGGAACGGAATGAACTGGCGCGGCAACTGTCGGAGGCCAGCCAGCAACACCAGCGCCGACTCCATGAACTGAATGCCATTTACACCATTGGAAGGTCGGTCACATCGCTGCTGGACGTGAACCGCGTGCTCAACCGCGTAGTTGAGGCAGCGGTGTACGTGGCGGATGCTGAAGAAGGTATGCTCCTGCTGCTAGATGACGAGAATCGCGAACTCTACCTGCGGGCGGCCAAGGATATGGATGAAAAGGTGGCGCGTAGTCTGCGCATGCGCGTAGACGACAGCGTCGCGGGACGAGCGATTCAGACGGATCGGCCTGTGCTTCTGACTGGCGAACAAGCCAAGATTACGACCGGTTATCTGGCCAAGGCGCTGCTTTATCTGCCGCTGCGGGTCCCCGATCGCGGGGTGATCGGCGTGCTGGGCGTGGCTAATCACGAGTCGGAGCGATCGTTCTCCGAACAAGACATTTTCCTGCTTTCGGCCCTGGCGGATTACACAGCCATCGCCATCGAGAATGCGCGCCTCTTCGAGGCGGTCGAGGTCGAGAGGGCTAAACTGGAGGCAGTCCTGCGGGAGACGCAGGAGGCGGTCATTGTCGTTGACGAGGAGAACAAGATCCTGCTGTGCAACTCTGCAGCCCGTGCCGCGCTGGGCCTGGTCGAGACCAGTCTGTTGCACCGGCCTGTTGACGAAGCCATCCTATCTCCTCTGCTCTTGTGCGAGATGTTCGCCCAGGTGCACGAGACGGGGCAGGCGGCACACGGTGAGGTGTCCTTGGGGGACGGGCGGACGTTCAATGCGCAGCTCACGCCCATCGAAGAGGTCGGCCGGGTGTTGGTGATGCAAGACATCACGCACCTGAAGGAATTGGATAGTATCAAGTCGGAGTTTGTCGACGCCATCTCCCATGATTTGCGTACGCCGCTGACTACTATCCAGGGCTACATCGAATTGTTGCCCCTCGTAGGGTCGGTCAACGAACGACAACGCGAGCTCATAGGTCACGTGCGGGAGAGTATTAAGGTCATCACCGAGTTGATCAACGACCTTCTTGACATTGGTCGCATTGAGGCTGGATTGGACCAGGAAATGATGCCGTGCGATTTGAGGGAGATCGTTGAGAAAGCGGTCGAGGGCTTGCGACAGCAAGCGGCGGAGAAGGGGCAGGACGTGCGTTGGCAACCGCGTGAAGCACTGCCACTGGTGCAAGGCAACCCTCGTCGTCTACGCCGGGTGATGGACAATCTGCTCAGCAACGCGATCAAGTATACACAGGAAGGCGGATGGGTGACGGTAGATGCAGACGAAGAGGATGGGCACGTCCTGGTGCGCGTCGCCGACAACGGCATCGGTATTCCTCTGGTTCAGCAGTCCTGCATCTTCGACAAGTTTTATCGTGTGAGGTCGGACGAGACGGCAGCCATCAAAGGCACCGGCCTGGGTCTGGCCATTGTCAAGGCGGTGGTTGAAAACCACAATGGGCGGGTGTGGGTTGAAAGTGAGCCAGGGGCGGGCAGTGTCTTCAGTTTTGTGCTCCCCGCGTTATAAGCCTGACGCGGAGATAGTTGACGCCTGTGCTTCAGCAGGGTGCTCCATCGAGGGCACCCTGCGTGTTTCTGACACCAGCGTAGGGTTGGCGTAGGGTTGGCGTAGGGTTGGCGTCAAGTCCTGCTGGGCAGAGCATGGTATCATATACCTAGAGTCAGGGGCGGTTTTTCTTCTTCTTCTCCTCCTTTTGGTGAGGGCCGGGGTACGGCGACCCCGGCTCTCAGTGCGTTTAGGGCCGGTGGGTTGTGTCCACTCAGGAGGATGGGTGAGCAGAGGCGGACGGCAGATCGCAAAAGCGGCGACACTGGTGATGGCTCTCTTCGTCGTGAGCCGTGTGCTGGGTCTGGCACGGGAGATGGTCGTCGGCGCTGCCTTTGGCACCAGTGCCACATACGACGCCTACCTGGCCGCTGTGCGCATCCCAGATATTCTCTTTAACCTCATCGCGGGAGGAGCACTGGGATCGGCCTTCATCCCCACGTTCACCGGCTACTTCGCCCGGGACGATCCAGAGGGTGGCTGGCGGCTGGTCAGCAGTGTGATCAATCTGCTCCTGGTGGCGCTGACGGCGTCGGTGAGCCTGGCCTGGCTGGCCGCGCCGGTGCTGGTGGCGAAGGTCTTGGCCCCCGGCTTCGGGGCCGACCAGCAGGTACTCACCGTCTCCCTGATGCGAATTATGCTGTTGGCGCCTCTCTTCTTCGGCGTCAGCGGCGTGGTGATGGGCACTCTCAACGCCCGCCAACACTTTCTTCTGCCAGCCTTGGCTCCCAGTTGTCTCAATCTCTCCCTCATCGCCGCCGCCTGGTTGCTGTCCCCCCGGATGGGGGTGCGGGCTCTGGCGCTGGGGTACGTGGTCGGCGCAATCTTGCACCTCTTGGTCCAGTTACCGGGGCTGGCTTGGGTGGGTGCCCGCTACCATCTCTTGCTGGCCCCGCGTGCCCCCGGGGTGCGAGAGGTGCTGCGGCTGATGGCGCCCCGTGTCCTGGGCCTGGCGGTGGTTCAACTCAACTTCCTGGTCAATACCAACCTGGCCTCCCGGATGGGAGAGGGAGCGGTGTCGGCCATCAACTATGGTTGGCTGCTGATGATGCTGCCGCAAGGGGTCTTCGCCCAGGCGGTGGGGACGGCCGCCTTCCCGACCTTCGCTGCGCAGGCGGCCCGGGAAGAGCAGGCGGAGATGCGGAGCACGCTGGCTGCTACCCTGCGGGTAGTGTTCTCCCTCTGCCTCCCGGCCACGGTGGGACTGCTGGCGCTGGGCCGGCCACTGGTGGGATTGGTCTTCGAGCGGGGGGCTTTCGAGGCGACCTCGACGGAGGCGGTGACGTGGGCGCTGGCTTTTTACGCGCTGGGGTTGGTGGGGCACGCCGGGCTGGAGATCATCGCCCGCGCCTTTTATGCCCTGCACGACACGCTCACGCCGGTCTGGGTGGGTGGGCTGGCGATGGGCCTCAACGCGGCGTTGAGCCTGACGCTGCCGGGACTGTTCCGGCTTATGGGTTGGCCCCCGCACGCGGGGCTGGCGTTGGCTAACTCGGTCGCCACGTTGTTGGAACTGGTGGGGCTGCTCGTGCTGATCCGGCGGCGGATGGATGGTCTGGAAGGGCGGCGGATGCTGACCGCGTTCGCCAAGAGCGGGCTGGCGGCGCTCGTGATGGGGGCGGTGTTGCTGGGGTGGCAGGTTATGCTGCCAGGCGCGGGGATACTTCTGCTCGGCGGCGGTGGTGTCGTGTTGGGTGCGGTGGTCTACGTGGCCGTGGTGCTGTTGCTGCGGATGGAGGAATTACGGGCAGTCGCAGCGTTACTCTGGCGCTCAGTGTGACTCAGGGGTGGACACCACCACGGTGATACTGCCGTCGCTGGTGGTCACAGGGAGGGCAGTTTATCCCTCCGGATCGAAAGGGGTCACGCCTTCTGGTGACAGTTGGCGGACTTTAAGTTCGGACTGGTCCAGTTGGGCATTGCAGTGTGCAGCCAGCGCCTGCCCGCGCTCGAAGAGGGTCAGGCTTTCCTCCAGCGTCAATCCTCCCGTCTCCAGTTTGCGGACGGTCTCCTCCAGTTCGGCGAAGGATTGCTCGAAAGTCAGGTTTTCAATTTCGTTCTCGGACATCATCTGTTCCTCCGTCGTCAGTGTGTGATCGATTCACTGCTGTCGCCTCAAACTCCCCATCGGCGACCCGGATGTCGAGCGCGTCCCCCGGCGCGACCTGGGCCACCGAGCGCACGACATCTCCCGTCTCACGATGATGCACGATGGCATATCCCCGCTTCAGCGTTCCCAGTGGGCTGACCCCCGCCAGACGCCCGATTAGCCCACTCAACTGTTCGCGGCGCAGGATTAGACCGTAGTACATAGCCGCCTCTGCGCGGCCCAGTAGGTCGTCCACGCGCTGGCGGGCCTGGGCGAGTTGGGCGGCGGGGGAGAGGTGCTTCAGTGCCTGCATCTGCTCGGCCAGCCTCCAGCGTTGCTCCTCGATGGTTCCTTGCAGAGCCGCCACCAATGTCGCCGATAGCATGGCCACCTGCGTGCGTAGTTCCGCCCGGTCGGGGGCGACCAGTTCGGCAGCGGCGGATGGGGTAGGGGCACGCACGTCGGCGGCGAAGTCGGCCAGGCTGAAGTCGGTCTCGTGCCCCACGCCGCAGACGACTGGAATACGGGAGGCGGTGACGGCGCGGGCTACCCGTTCGTCGTTGAAGGCCTGCAGGTCCTCCAGGCTGCCACCACCACGGGTGACGATGATGACGTCCACGTCGTCGCGTCTGTTGAGGGCTTCGAGCGCGGCCACGATTTGCGGGGGGGCAGCGTCTCCCTGCACCAGCGTAGGAGCGAGGAGCACCTCCGCCAGCGGGTAGCGGCGACCCAGGACGTTGATGACGTCGCGCAGCGCGGCGGCAGCCGGGGAGGTGACCACACCGATGCCGCAGGGAAAGCGGGGCAGCGGTCGCTTGCGCTCTGGGGCGAACAGTCCCTCAGCCTCTAACCGTGCCTTGAGTCGTTCGAACTGCTGGTAGAGGTCACCCACGCCGGCCGCTCGGAATTGGTCCACGTATAGTTGGTAGAGGCCGCCGGCTTCATAGACGCCCACACGCCCGTGGGCCAGCACCAGGTCACCGTCCGTGGGCAGATGGTCCTGCAATGTGACGACGCTGCGCCACATCACGCATCTTATCTGTGCGCCAGCGTCTTTGAGCGTGAAGTAGCAATGGCCGGAGGATGCACGCCCGAAGTTGGAGATCTCCCCCTCAATCCACACGTCGCCCAGTTCGGGCTCGCCCTCGATGAGATGGCGGATGCGGCTGGTAAGTTGGCTGACGGTGTAGGGCTCGGAAAAGGTCGGGCCTTCGAATAATCTCAGTTGTTTGGACATGATGAGGGGTATGATAGCGCAGCGAGGGAAAGGTGTCAAGCGGCTGTCGTCATATTATCTGCCTACCCCCTCAGCGCCTGCCAGGTGAAAATGAGGATCATCAGGATGGCGATGAGGAGTTGCACGCCACCGGAGAGGGTGCAGCCGACCAACCACCCAGCGCCGGCTTTGAACGCCTCGCGCCAATCCTTGCGTCTATACCACTCGGCCAGGACGACGCCGGCGACGGTACCGACGATAGCACCGGGCACCGCACCGATCCCCAGGAAGACCAGCCCGACGATGGCTCCAATTGCTCCCAGCACCAGCCCGGACAGCAGCGACCAGATGGAGGCCCCGCCAATCTTGCCCCCCACCTGGCTCATCCACAGGTCAGCAGTCAAGCCAATCGTGCCCAGGATGGTTAGAACAGTGAAGGTGATTGGATCAATGGTGGCGAACCGCTCGGCGATGGCGTAGGCCAATGTCACAAGCCAGATGAAGCCAACACCAGGGACGATCGGCAGGATGACACCAATCACCCCGACGGCCATCGCCGCCAGCGCGACCCAGAATGTCCACATTGGAAGAACCATTACTTGTCTACTTGTATCCTTCCCCCAGTGGGCCGTGCAGGATTCGAACCTGCGGCCAAAGGCTTAAAAGGCCCCTGCTCTTCCAGGCTGAGCTAACGGCCCACGACATGAAGTATAGCACGCGGATAAAGGGTTGTCAAATCATCGTATTCCCTCAAGTATAATCGCACCGAAGGCAGTTCGTTCCCTCAAATGAAAATCGCACTAATGTGGTATCATTCCCTCAAATGATAATCACACTGGAGGAAATGATGTCCAACAATGAAAAGATG
>Ga0208279_1000187_pt1 | contig 58294 bp, 48 predicted proteins | sample AntAceMetag02UKM_FD_184766 | JGI IMG/M metagenome (GOLD analysis project Ga0208279, IMG submission 184766) | Saline lake microbial communities from Ace Lake, Antarctica - Antarctic Ace Lake Metagenome 02UKM (SPAdes) (version 2) | ecosystem: Environmental > Aquatic > Non-marine Saline and... | reverse complement strand
TGATCTGTCGTTTGCTGACGCCTTCTCGCAGGACTCTGCGGCGAATCTCAAGCCATTGTTCCATATCGCTGTACACTTCCTTTCCTTTCTGCTGAAAACCCGTCGGCCTTCACAGCATCTGCAGCTGTGAAAAACCACGCATCTTCGCAGAAAATCCTCGGAAGTGTCACAGTTTTACGCCGCCCCGCCAGGCGCTACACTTTCGCTCCGCCCTTCACACCCTGCAGTGCTTCATTTCCTCAATACCGTCGCGCACGATGCCTTTGGGGCTGGTTTCCCGGTTGCCGTTGTCTGGGTAACCCGAGGTTGTCCGCGTCGCACTCTGGTGGCATAGGACTAAAGTCCAATACCTATCTTCGCCATCTTAATGAACGCACCCTTGGTCGTCCTCGTAACCCCCTGAGATACGAAAGGATCGGTTGTGCAGGAAAACCTCCAGCAGTTTGTGTTCATTGTCGACGACGACGAGTCGGTTCGTCGGTCGATGAAGAGGCTGCTACGCTCGGCGGGGTTCCAGGCAGAGACCTTTGCTTCGGCACAGGAGTTTCTCGATGCCGACCGTTCCTATGAAGGCGCCTGTGTGGTTGCTGATGTCATGATGCCTGGGCTGGGAGGATTGGACCTGCGCGAGCGGCTAGCTGGGATGGGATCGACGATCCCGGTCATTTTGGTGACGGCCTATGACACCGATGAGACGCGCGAACAGGCCAAGAGCCTGGGTGTGGCGGGGTACTTCCGAAAACCCGTAGACGACCAGGCGCTGCTGGATGCGATCCAGTGGGCGTTGGAAAAAGGAACTGTGTAGTCGCCGTCGTATCGACAAGAGATTCAGGTGGCGAATAGTGGGAGGTTCTATGAGTGAGTCAGAATCGCGAACCTTGAGGATTCAGTACGTCGATGGGAAGGCGCAGACGTTCGAGTTCCCTCTGCAGGCCGAGAGCACGAAGAGTGGCGCCCGGCGTAGCCGGTGTGCTAGACCAGGGATCATAGCATGCACTCCCAGTCGAAGGAGAAGATCAATGAGAGTTTGGATGTGTCTGTTATTGGCAACGGTTGTGCTGGCCTCGGGAACACCGAGCACCGCCGATATTCTTGAACTGAAGAATGGCACGATACTCAACGGCAAGTACATGGGTGGCACTGCAGGCACGCTCCGCTTCGAGGCCGGCGGCGGCATGCAGGTGATCGAGACTTCGCAGATCATCGCCCTGACGTTCACGACCTCGGGAGTTGTGCTCGCCCAACCGGCAGCGGCATCGGCCTCTGCCCAAGTGGCCCAGCCGACAACTTCGGCTGCAGGAGCCCCAGCGCCTGCACCGGCGCAGAGCCAGACCCGCACCATCACATTGCCGGCCGGTACGATGCTGCTCGTGCGCATGATGGACAGTGTTTCCTCTCGTAACAGGGCGGGCGCGCGTTTCACCACCAAGCTGGAATACGATCTGGTGGTTGGTGATGGGGTCGCCTTGAAGGGTGGAACAAAGATCTATGGACAGGTGAAGAGTTCCTCGCAGGCGCGTCGTGCCGTGGGAAGGTCCACTTTGGATATCCGGTTAACCCAGATCATAGTCGATGGACAGCCCGTTTCCATTGCCACGGCTGGCTACAAAGTAGCTGGTCAGGCATCTATCAGAAAGGCTGCGCGTGGTGCAGCAGCGGGCGCCACCATTGGTGCAATCGCCGATGGGAGTGACGGCGCTGGTAAAGGGGCCGCCATTGGTGCGACACTTGGAGCGATCCGTAGAGGCCAAACCCTGACCATCACGCCAGGAGCGCTGCTGGAGTTCAATCTGGCCAAGCCGCTGAAGCTCTCGACGGGTGGCTGAGCGCAGAGGAGGCATCTTCGCGTTGAGTTCTTCGTAAGGACAACTGAACCCAGACCGCTGAACAGGAGATTGAGATTATGACACGCAAAACCTGGAGAATCCGCTGTCTGTTATGTCTGTTTCTGGCCGGTGTCCTGACACCGCTGGCCGTGAACGTGATGGCCAAATCCGAACCGGATGTGCCTCTGGAGTTTCCCGAGCCGGATCCCGCCAACCTACGTGCTTTCGTCCAATTGGTCCGTTCCGATGTCAGGACGCAGAAGGCCTTTATTCTCGCCCAGAACATGGAACTGAGCGAGGACGAGGCCGTTGAGTTCTGGCCGCTGCATCGGGAGTACGAACTCGATCTGACCAAGCTGTACGACCGCCGGTTCACGCTCATCCGCCGGTATCTCGCTACCTACGATAGTATGACGGATGCTCAGGCCCGCAAGTTGGCGGATGAAGTGCTGGATCTCGAAGAGGACGGGACGCGCCTGAAGCGCAAGTACTTCAAGAAGTTCTCCAAGGTCATTACGGCCAGGAAGGCGTTACGTTTCTTCCAGATTGAAAAACAGGTCAACACGGCCATCGATCTGCGCATTGCGGCGGCTTTGCCGCTGATCAAGTAACTGACGAGTGTGGCGGGGTTCGGGCACAAGAAGAGACTCTGTCTTGATCTGAGGTTGGCTCAAATGACGCGACTGTCCAAAACATGCATGTACACGGGGCTGTGGTTGATCAGCTCTGTGTCCTCTTTGTTGGGACAGGCACGGCTGCACCTGCCAGCTCGGGATCAATTCGCCGGTTCCGCGAGTTGCCGGCAATGCCACGAGGAGTTCTACGAATTGTGGGCTCCCTCGCATCACGGCTTGGCCATGCAACCCTACACGACCGAGTTTGCCCGGACGAATCTGACAGCCTCGAAAGAGGGGGTCGAAAGTGGTGAGTCTACTTATCGCGCTTTTATCGGCGCCGAAGAAGGCTACGTGGGAGAGAAGACCTCGGATGGGGAGAAGCGTCATCCGATCGCGCATGTCCTGGGTGGCAAGAATGTCTACTACTTCCTGACACCATGGGAGCGAGGACGCCTGCAGACGCTTCCGATCGCCTATGATGTCCACAAGCAGCGGTGGTTCGATACGGCTGCCAGTGGTGTACGCCATTTCCCCGGCGCCGAGTCTGATGCGCCGGTGCACTGGACCGATCCACTGTATACGTTCAACACCTCTTGCTATACCTGTCATGTCAGTCAACTCACCCGGAACTACGATCTCAAGACAGATACTTACAGCACGCAGTGGGGCGAACCGGGCATAAACTGTGAGACATGCCATGGGCCTGCGGAAGAGCACGTGAAGGCCTATCAGAAGGCGGAGGAGACGGGCAGCGAGCCGAAAAACCTTGGGCTTATCAGCACGCACACCTTCTCCGCTGGGCAAATGAACTCCATGTGCAATTCCTGTCACGCCAAGATGAGTCCGATCACAGCGTCCTTTACGCCAGGCGAGCGGTACTTCGATCATTTCGACCTGGTGACGCTGGAGAATCCCGACTTCTATCCCGATGGTCGTGATCTCGGCGAGAACTACACGATGACCAGTTGGCGCATGAGCCCGTGCGCCAAGGGCGGCGAGCTGGATTGCATGCACTGCCATACGTCAAGCGGGCGCTATCGCTTCCGCGACCCAGAGAATGCCAACGGGGCGTGTCTGCCCTGCCATCAGAGCCGGGTAAACGCGGTGGCCGCTCATTCTCACCACGAGCCGGGAGGCGAGGGGAGCAAGTGTATTGCCTGCCATATGCCTATGACGCGGTTTGCCCACATGAATCGTACGGACCATTCCATGCGTCCACCGGTCCCGGCCGCCACACTCAAGTACGAATCTGACAATGCCTGCAATCTGTGCCACCAGGACAAGGATGCTGCTTGGGCCCAGACGCAGGTCACGGAATGGGGACTGGTGAATCATCAGGAACCGTATCTCCAACTGGCCGAACATGTGGCGCAGGCGCGGCGGCAGGATTGGAAGAACCTGGATGGGATCTTAGCTTATGTCCAGCGCAGGGACCGCGACGAGGTTGTGGCAGGTTCTCTGATTCGGCTCCTGAGAGCCTGCGAGTCCGACAAGAAATGGCCCGTCCTCATCAAGGTGCTAGAGAGCGACCCGTCCCCGTTTGTGCGAGCCACGGCGGTCGAGGCCCTGGATGGATACCCCTCGGCCGATTCGTTCCGGGCGCTGGTGACGGCGACCGACGATGCATATCGGTTGGTGCGCGTGCGTGCGGCGGCAGCCCTGGCGGCGGCGCCTTTGGACCGGCTCCAGGACGCGTATCAGGCCCAGGTTCGGCGGGCGATGAGCGAGTTGATGGCGTCTTTGCACGCGCTGCCCGACGATTACACGTCGCATTACAACCTGGGCAACCTCCATATGGAGCGTCGGGAGTATGAGAAGGCCCTCGGATCCTATCAGACAGCGATCAGACTGCGGCCGGACTTCATGCCACCCCATGTGAATATGGCCTTCGTACACAACGCGACGGGAAATAACGACCGGGCGGAAGCCTCCTTCCGTAAGGCCCTCGCGCTCGATCCGAACAGCCCCGTTGTCCTCCTGAACCTCGGGATGCTGTTGAGTGAGTTGAAACGTCCGAGGGAGGCCGAGCAAGCCTTTCGTGCGGCTCTGAAGGCCGATCCCAATTCGGCCCCAGCCGCCTACAACCTCGGTATTCTGATCGCCGAGGACCAGGAAGAGGAGAGTCTCAAATGGTGCCGGAAGGCCTTTCACCTGCGGCCCAACGAGGGGAAGTACGGTTATACATATGCTTTCTTCCTTCACCAGCGCGGGCAGACCAGCCGAGCCATCGCCGTTCTCGAGGGGATGGTTGGTCGTCAGGTGCCCTACGCCGATGCCTACGCCCTGCTCGGATCGATATATCTGCAGCAGGGAGAGTCGGAGAGGGCGGCTGAGATATATCGAGCGGCTCAGAGAAACGAGCGATTAGACCCACGTACACAACAAGCATTTGGCGCCATGATAGATCGAATGAAACCGAGACAGTGACTGCTGAGGGTGATCAAGAAGAGAGGTGAGAGCGCCGTTAGCATCTGACTTAGATAGTCATCAACGACATAGTCCTATTGAACTCTTTGGGAGGTACTCAGAAATGAAGAGGAAACGTATTCTGTGCATGATGATCCTCGTCGCAGTAACCAGTCTAACTGTTTCAGCCATCGCCCAGAACAAGCCGAACATTCTGGTCATCTGGGGCGACGATATCGGCACTTGGAACATCAGCCACAACAATCGTGGCATGATGGGCTACAAGACGCCGAACATTGACCGCCTCGCGAGGGAAGGAGTCGGCTTCACCGACTACTACGCTCAGCAGAGCTGCACCGCGGGTCGCGCTGCCTTCATTGGCGGCTCCGTGCCGATTCGATCGGGCATGACCAAGGTCGGCCTGCCAGGCGCTAAGGAAGGCTGGCAAAAAACTGACGTGACCATGGCCACCGTACTCAAGAGCCAGGGCTACGCCACCGGTCAGTTCGGAAAGAATCACCAGGGCGACCGCAATGAACACCTGCCGACGATCCATGGTTTCGATGAATTTTTAGGAAACCTCTATCATCTCAATGCGGAGGAGGAGCCGGAGAACGAGGATTATCCCCGTGATATGGTCCTGAAGAATGGTAAGACGTTCCTCGAGAACTTTGGTCCCCGCGGTGTGCTGCATACTTGGGCCACTGACAATGATGATCCCACGGAAGACCCGCGTTTTGGTCGAGTCGGCAAGCAGAAAATCGAAGACACAGGCCTACTTACCATCAAGCGAATGGAAACGATTGACGACGAAACCATCGCCGCCGCCAAAGAGTTCATCACGCGTCAGCATGAGGCAGGACAGCCGTTCTTCTGCTGGTGGAACGGAACCCGCATGCACTTCCGCACGCATGTGAAGAAAGAGAACCGTCATCCAGGAAATGACGAATACACGGACGGCATGATCGAGCACGACATGCACGTGGGCGAGCTGCTTAAGCTGCTGGATGAGCTCGGCATCGCCGACAATACCATCGTCCAGTATTCCACCGACAATGGGCCGCACTATAATAGCTGGCCAGACGCCGGCACCACGCCCTTCCGTGGCGAGAAAAACTCGAACTGGGAAGGCGCTTTCCGCGTGCCTTGCTTTGTCCGCTGGCCAGGCCACTTCCCCGCAGACATCACGCTTAATGGGATTGTCTCCCACGAAGACTGGCTGCCAACCTTCGCTGCCGTCGCTGGTGCGCCGGACATTAAGGAGCAACTCAAGAAGGGCACGACACTCAACGGCCGGAAATACAGGAACTACATTGACGGCTTCAATATGCTCGACTACCTCACTGGTAAAAGCGACGAGTCCCCGCGCAATTTTTTCTGGTATCCGGACGACGAAGGCCAGTTTGTGGCTGCGCGTTATCAGGACTGGAAACTGGTCTTTAAGGAAAACCGAGCCCAGACCATGGACCTCTGGCGAGAGCCATTCGTTGAACTGCGTGCACCGCTGCTCTTCAACCTTCGCCGCGACCCGTTCGAAAAAGCCCAACATAACTCCAATACCTATAATGACTGGTGGATGGACCGCACTGGATTCATCTTTCCCCCAGTTGCGGGCGAGTTGGCAAAGTTCATCATGACGATGCAAGAATACCCGCCGAGTCAGAAAGCGGGCTCCTGGAATGTGGGTAAGATGATGGAGCAGTTGCAAAGCGGGACCGGTAGCCATTAGGACGTCCCGAGGTGCTGAGTTGAATCAGGTGGTGGCCACCGCAAAGTCAAATCCGCGGCCGGCCTATGAAACGTTCAAGAAGGAATCACAGTAGATGAGCTGAGAGCACACGGCCTTCTCAGAAGGGTGCCGCCAAGGAATGAGCTGACGCTGGATAACCGGCGTTGGCTCATTCAGGCACCTCTGGGCTCAAGGCCAGAAGTGAGTTACGAATCTGAAAGGATAGAGAGATGAAGGGAACTGCGATCCGGCGGTTGGTCTGTTGCCTGTTGGTCCTTGGTTTTGCGGCGTTGTCTCCTGCGGAAGAGGAAGGTGGCTCGCTCTGGCCGGTCCCGGACTACTCGGGCGGTTTGGGGGAGCGACCGGCGCTGACCGGGGACTGGGGTGGAGCGCGAACGGATCTGGCGGATCAGGGTGTTACCGTTTCGGTGGACAACATCACGACTTATCAGAAGACCGTCAGCGGCGGAACGAGCAAGGATGGAGAGACGGGGGGCTCGCTCGACTATGAAATCCATTTCGATTTTCAGAAGATGGGCCTATGGCCAGGAGCATTCGTCCGTATCTTCGCGGAGACGCAGTATGGGGACTTCGTCAATGGCAACACAGGGGCTGCTTTGGCGGCCAACACGGATGGTCTCTTTCCCTTGGCCGATCAAGACGAGACCACACTGACCAGTGTGATGTTCTATCAGTTTCTGTCGGAGTCGTTTGGCCTCTATCTCGGCAAGCTCGATACCCTCGATGGCGACGGCAACCAGTTCGCTGGGAGCCGGGGCAAAGACCAGTTTCTGAACATGAACTTCGTTCTGAATCCCGTCACCTTGCGAACCTCACCCTATTCGGCACTGGGAGGTGGTTTCGTGTTCTTGCTTCCGGAGGAGAGGGGATGGTTCAACTTCGCTGCATTGGATGCAGGAGGTGTGCCGGATGAGGCAGGTTTTGACGATGCGTTCGATGCTGGAACGGTCCTGTCCGCTGAGTTTCAGTTGGCGGTCGAACCCTTTGGCTTGCCCGGGCACCAACTCTTCGGGGCAACGTGGAGCGATCGAGACTTCATTCTGCTCGATCAGGATCCGAGGCTGTTGCTTCTTCGCCTGCTCGCACCGGGCGCCGCTGTGTTGCCGGTTGAGGATGAGTCGTGGAGTTTCTACTACAACTTCGATCAGTATCTTTGGACGGAGGGGGAAGATTCAGACCAGGGCGTTGGTATCTTCGGTCGGTTTGGCATTGCCGACGAAAAGACCAGTCCCATCGGGCAGTTCTACAGCGTCGGCATTGGTGGGAAGGGTATCCTTGAGGGTCGAGACAGAGATACCTTTGGCCTGGGATACTTCTATGCCGAGTTGAGTGACGACCTGCCCAGTCCCTTCAATCTTCTGGATGATAGTCAGGGTTTTGAGTTGTTTTACAGTGTCGAGGTCACACCCTGGCTGCATCTGACGCCGGATTTCCAAATCATCGATTCCAGTCTGAAAACCGCCGATACCGCCTATGTCGCCGGTGTACGTGCCAAGATCGATCTGTAATCGAAAGAGATGTTTAACCTATTTTGGCGGCAGCGGAGGTGTGGCTGTATTCGAGCCCATGGTAAGAGATGTAGTGACTCCCTAAATGATCGGCTTAAGAAGATTTCCGAACCGGGATTACGCAAGAATGACAAGAGACAAATAAGCGGTGGTGCAAACCAGGGATGTCGTCTTCAAGAAAGTGGAGGGCGAGAAATGGTCAGCGAAGACCACGAAAAGACCCAAGGAGAGACAAATGAAGAAGACATTCATCATCGCGGGGCTTGTGTTGCTTTGCGGCTGTGGACGCGTTCCCACGGACGACATTCAGGTCGAAGCTCGCTCCGATGCTAAGGCCGAGCTGAGTGGTTACAAGACCTATGGCTGGCTGGCGGAGGCCGCCATTCTTAACGATGCGGTCGGCCAGTGGGAGCCACCCAATTTCGACGCCGACGCTGAGATCCGGTCTCTTATCAATCGAGAGCTCCGGAAGCGCGGCATGTTGGAAGAGGCCATCGATCCGGACATGGTCGTCGCGTTCGCCGCGGGTGTCAACATGAACGTCATCGAAGTCAAGGTGGACCCCGATGGTGAGATGCAGGCTCTGAATGTGCCCAAGGGTGGACTTGTGGTCCTCCTGAAGGACGGCCACTCGGGATACACCATCTGGATGGGTGTCGCCAGGGCCGACGTCAGGAAGCGGCCGGACAGTGAGACCGCCAAGGCCCGCCTCCATTATGCGGTAACGGAGATGTTCAAGCTTCTTTCCCAATGACAACGGATGGCCCTTGAGGCGGCTCGCCGTCGCGACGAGGAAACTAAATCAGGAGATAACGAATGAAATCCCATAGGTGCATCATAATCATCACTGCAATGCTAATGCTGAGAGCCTTTCCTGGTCAGGCGTTTGCCGCTGAGAGACCCAATGTCGTTGTCATGATGGTCGACAACCTGGGTTGGGGCGAAATCGGCTGCTATGGCGGCGGCACCGGATCCATACGTGCCTAAGAAGTGATTGACCAAGACAGTCTAGACACTGAGACAAAGGAGACAAGAAATGAAGAAAGTACTAGTAGTAACATTGATTACCATGATCGCATGCCAAGGTATGGCCTTGGCCAAGGATCTGCCGGATGTTCAGTATCATGCATACAAAGTTGTTCATCACATGACCGCGGTGATTGACCATTTAGAGAAATTTGGGTTCAACGAGTTCGACAATCCCCCTATTGCGGATTATCGCTTCTTTGTGATCACGCCTGCATTGGACCACATGTATAGCAAAGCCGTCACGGACGTGAGGTGGGGGCCGGTCATTGTTGATACCCCGGCGAAGGACGATCGCTATTCCAGCTTTCAGATCTTCGACATGGAGCATCATACCGTATATGACAAGGTAATTAACAAAGAGGGCGAGCGTTTCGTTCTCATTCATCAAGACTATAACGGCCCAGTTCCTGAGGGGACCGTCGTCAAGGTCAATTGCAACTTCCCCTTTATATTCATGCGGACTCAGTCGTTCGCTTTCAATGAAGACAAACTCGCCAACACGATCCGCCGTTCGGCTCGTATTTATGGCGCTTGGCAGATGCCTGAGGTGCCCAAGACACAGGACACAAAAGCTGTGATCCAATGGGTAATTGACAACTCAGTTCCTTATAAGCAGACCAAGAAGCTTATGAGTGAAGCAGCAAAGACCTACTCAATGAACGTCCACAAGGAGACGTTTGAAAACTTAAAGGGTTTTCTTGCATCAGGGGGCATCAGTGGCAACGTTGGCGGATTCGAAGCGGTTGATGATCCGGCCGGTGGCTCTATGATAGTTCGTGCAGCCTGTTGCCTGATGGGGCACCTAGGCTTTCCTGTACATCATGCTTACTATCAGCAGATTCCGATGGATCGCACAGGAAAGTTGCTGTCCGGAGCCAATGGACCGTTTGTCTTGACGATACCTTATAAGCCTGGTGTGGATCTCTTTTGGTCCGTTACACGTTATGGTGCTGACACTTTCCTTCCGCTGAATCCGGCTGATTTGGGTGGGAATGATATTCAGGCCTACAACGCCTTCAATACCGAGCCCGATGCCAACGGCAACGTGACCTTCACCTTCAGCAAGTCGGACCCGAAAGACGGGTCGTATTGGATGCCCGTAACGGATGATGGCTATTATCTCATTGCCCGCTACTACGGCCCGGCCAAGACGCTCAATGGCAATACCGCAGTGGACGTTCTCTACAAAGGAACCCCGCTCGAGAAGAAGTTCCACGCCGTGCAATTTAAGTAGGAGAAATCACAATGAGAAAGTCTGTTGCTATCTTTATGGCTACGGCCCTGATCGGTCTTGCAGGCTGTGCGACGAACTCCAGCGGCCCGATTGAGTACGGTCTCGATGGCGTCGTTAAGAACGGGTCTGTCGATACGCGTGTTGGTGAGTTGAGCTTTGAGAATGGCTATCCAAGTCGGGAGTCGGTTGAGAACCTCTTTGATACCATGGATTTCCAGCGGGCCTGTCAGGGCTATATCTGGTCCTTGCCGATGGTGGCCATGCGAATGTGGCAAAAGGCACATGAAGACGTGTTCAAGGTTAATGACGGCGACATCGTAGTCTACACCACCACCGAGCAGAAGCTGGGCATTCTTACGGCGAACGCAACCACGCCCTATATTGCGGGGTTCTTCGATCTCGGACGTACCGGGCCCATGGTGGTGGACTTGCCGCCTGGACCAACCGGCGGAATGGCCGACGACTTCTGGCAGCGACCGGTCGCGGACCTGGGTCTCGCCGGTCCCGACAAAGGGAAAGGTGGAAAGTACCTGTTCCTCGGGCCGGGTCAGAAGGCGCCGGACGATGCGGATGTGGATTATGTCTTCGAAAGCGGAACGATGAACGTGTTCTTCGGCATCCGTATCCTGACGCCAGATCCCAAGCAGAGCAAAGAAATCCTCGATGCCTTCACGGCTTACCCGCTGTCCAACCCCGCGAAGAAATCACAAGTTGTAAAAGCTAAAGGTGAATACTTTGGCTATCAGCCCCGCGGACTCGCGTATTGGGAAGAACTGCACGGCGTCCTTCAGCGGGAGCCGGTGGCCGAACGAGATCGCTTCATGATGGCTTCACTCAAGTTTCTAGGGATTGAAAAGGGCAAGCCCTTCATGCCGGATGCTCGTCAGAAAGAACTCCTGGAAGAAGCAACGCTGGTCGGCGAGGCCATGGCCCAAGCCAACAGCTTCGAATCTCGTTTTGACGGGGTTCGGTATCGCGACGATGCGGCATGGGAATATGTTCTGGCGCTCAAACCGAGCCAGCGTGTCGGCGAATTTGAACAGCTCGATGAGCGGGCCGCCTGGGCCTATGAAGCCATCACGACCTCAGCCGGCATGGTGACAACGACGCCAGGCGTCGGCTCCACCTACCTCGGTGGGTACAAGGACACCGATGGCGAGTGGCTTACTGGATCGAACAACTACAAGTTGCATGTTCCCCTGAGCGTGCCCATGACGCAGTTCTGGTCTATCACCGTATACGACCAGGCCACCCGCTGCCTGATCAACAATGGAACGGATCGTGCAGACCGCTCATCCCGCGACCCGTTGGTCAAGAATGAGGACGGTTCCGTGGATGTGTACTTCGGCCCGGGCAAGGCGCCTGCTGGACTGGAGAACAACTTCGTCAAGACGAACCCAGGCGATGGATTCTTTGTCTACTTCCGGTTGTATGGGCCGACAGAACCGTATTTCGAAAAATCGTGGGCTCTGCCTGATTTAGAGAAGATCGACTGAGGGCACCACAGCAGAGAAAGGTGAGGCGAAATGAAAAGAATACTAGCGACAATGATGTGTGGCGTAGCCATAACGGCATGTCAGGCATCGGCACAATCAAGTCATTACGAAGAATTGGCCAATTTGCCGTTTCCTGGCAACCAGCCGACGCAGGAATCTGCCGATGCTTTGCATGATGAGCTTGTCTTTCAACGGGGTGTGCAGGCCTATCTCTGGTCGCTGCCAGCGATGAACATGTATGCCATGCGTGAGGGGCAGAAAGAGACCTTTTGCGCTGAGTACAACGTGCTGGCGATCTGGAAGGATCGTATTGACTACAATACCTTGGTTACTACGGCTAACCCCGATGTGATTTATGCCCTTGCCTGGCTGGATTTGAAGAAAGACGGACCGATGGTGCTGGACATGCCGCCGAAGCTGCAAGGGCTACTTGATGACATGTGGCACCGTCCGATAACGGACATCGGTGCCGCGGGGCCGGACCAAAACAGGGGTGGTAAGTATCTCATTTTACCGCCGGGCTTCGAAGGCGAAATCCCTGACGGGTATTTTACTATGAAGTCGCCGACCTACGGCGTCTTCATTTTTCTACGCGCGTTTCTGGTAGATGGCAAGACCGACCAAGGGGTTGCCCTGCTTGAAAAAGCACGTATCTATCCTTTGGCCAAAGCCGACAACCCACCGAAAATGAAATTCCCTAATGCATCGGGTATCCCCATGGACGGTGACTTCCCGAGGGGGCTTGAGTACTTCGAGCGTCTTGCAGATTTCATCAACTACGAGACGGTAAGTCCTGAGGATTTCGCCATGCGGGGCTTGCTCGCGGGCATAGGAATCGTGAAGGGGCAGCCATTCAAACCGGACGCCAGGAGAGACGCGCTACTAGACAAGGCTGGTCAGGTCGGCTTCAAAATGGCTGCCACGGTTAGCTACGACTACAGGCCTAAGGCCATGGTTTATGCCGACCGCAACTGGGAGCAGATCTTCATCGGCGGCAGTCCGGTGTTTGAAAAGGATACCTACCACAACCAGAATGCCTCCGTTGCCTTCTTCCACAAGTGCTATTCAACGAGCAAGGCCATGGTCCTCGCCATGCCCGGCAAGGGGTCACAGTATCTGCTTGGTACCCGTGATGAGAATGGAGACCTCCTGACGGGAGCGAGTACATATCGTATCCACATGCCTCCCAATGTTCCGGCCGCCAATTACTGGTCGGTCGTTCTGTATGATGCCGATTCCCGTGCGCTATTGGACAACGGGTTGCCTTTTCCCTCTGTGGCTTCGAACCAGAAGGTGACCTACAATGCGGATGGATCTGCGGATGTCTACCTAGGCCCCGAAGCACCTGAAAACAAAGATGCCAACTGGATCAAGACCGTACCCGGCCGGGGCTACTTTGCGGGCATACGCCTGTACTCACCGACCGAGGCATTCTTCGAGCAGACCTGGCGGCCAGATAATATCGAAAAAATAAACTAAAAACGACCTGGGAATCTTCCGAATGAAAAAGCCATTTCTTATTTTTGGATTGAGTATTTTGGTTGCAGCAACTGGCTGTGCTGAGCAAGCAAAGGTTAAAACACGTATTGGAACACTGGAGTTCGACAAGGGCTATCCCAGCCTGGAGAGTGTTGAGAAGCTCTATGATGAGATCGATTTTCAGCGTGCCTGTCAGGCCTACATTTGGGGGCTTCCCATGACAGCTACAGAAGCTTTTGCTGAGTCCTTCAGAAAAGACCTTGGCGGCCAGTGGGGAGACCTCATTGAGGTCAAAACATTTCAAGACCGAAGCTATGGCATTACCGCCAATGCAACAACTGACTATATGTTCACCTGGGTCAATCTTTCAGAAACAGGACCAATGATCATTGATGTGCCTGCTGGATTAATTGCCGGGTTCATAAGCGATGTTTGGCAGCGTGCTCCAGCCGACTTAGGCGTTCCTGGGGACTTTAGGGGGAAAGGCGCTAAGCACATTTTGCTCGGTCCAGGACAAAAGGCTCCTTCTGACGCGGGTCAGTACAATATTATTCAGTCGGAAACAAATCACAATATGATCCTCATTCGGGTTGTTGATCCTAATCCGGAGGTCGCTGCCAAATTAAAAGTTGCCTTCCAGCTTTTTCCCTATAGTGACAAGGCTGCACCAAAGAAGACAAAAATCGTTCCCGTTGGCGGACGTGTCTGGAAAACAACCCAACCTGAAGGATTTAAGTATTGGGAAAGTATGGCATCCCTTATCAATAAGGAGCCGGTCAACGAACGCGATCGTCTGATTATGGCGATGCTGAGGCCGCTTGGTATTGAAAAGGGGAAAGCCTTTAACCCAACCATCAAACAGAGAAAAATCTTGCAGGAAGCATTGGTCGTTGGCGAAGCCATGGCCAAGTCCAATGGGTTTGATACACGTCATCCTGATGCAGAATATGTAAAAGGGAGTCAATGGGATTTCCCCCTGGTGGTTAATCCAACTCAACGTCGAGATGGCTTCGATGATCTTGATGGTCGTGCAGCATGGACTTACGAAGCGCTGGGTATTTCCAGAGGTATGACGACTACAAAAGTAGGAGTCGGCTCAATCTATCTTGGCGAGTATCAGTCAAAAGACGGAGAATGGCTGGATGGTTCAAAGAGTTACAAACTTCACATTCCGCCCAAGCCACCCGCCAAGAACTTTTGGTCTGTCACTGTTTACCACAACCTTACCCGCTATCTGATTCAGAATGGAAAAGGCTTTGCAGACAAAAGTTCTCGAGGGGACATCATCAAAAACAGCGATGGGTCTGTAGATCTCTTTTTCGGGCCCACTGCCCCAGAAGGCATGGAGAAAAACTGGATTCCTACAGTTGCTGACGAGGCATGGTTTGCCTATTTCCGTCTCTATGGCCCTCTACAGGAATTCTTTGATCGCAGTTGGGTTCTTCCAGATATTGAAAAAATTGACATGTAAAGAGGTGAAAAATGAAAAAACTTATTATGATTGCTCTGTCCGCCTTGCTTGTTGGTTGTGCAACCACTTCGCATGGATCGGCAACGCATGGAGAGAAGGACACCGGTGTGGGTAAAAATGGTGTTGCTCTTCTCTCAAGCCCATCCTTCAAAAAGGGCGGTGTGCCCGTGGATATGTTTAATATTGTCCGCGCAGAGACTGCAAAGTATTTTGCGGAAGAGATTATTCTATCCGGTGGCAACAGGATGCGACATGAGCGCACCGGGATCGATCTAAAGAATCAGACCGTCATCCGCTCAAACTTTGATCTTATCTACTCTTATGGTGTTTACGATGTCTCGGGTGGCCTGGAGGTTACGGTACCTGAATACGATCTCTATCAAATCGTTCACATATTCGACGAAAATCACATCACACTTGCGGTTGTTTATCCCGGAGATACCGTCAAGCTCTCACAGGATGATGTAACCTATGGCAATCATGTCTACCTCTTTATGCGCACCCAAAGACGTACGGCTGATGCTGCTGGGCTGAAGGAATTAAACAAAAGACAGGATGCCGTTTTCATCAAGGCCGGTTCTAACAAACCCTATGTCTCAGAAGTGAAGTACGATCCCGAGACCTTCAACAAACTGCGGAAGCACCTGATCGGACCCTACGGCATCAAGAATGCGATCATCTATAAGGGATTTGTAGATAATCTCGAAGACATCGTTTTCCCGCATTATCAGATGGTGAATCTGGGAGGATGGGCTGGATTGCCGGCAAAGCATGCTTTTTACTTTGTAGTTGTTTCCGGCGATGAAGGCGCAAAGAACGGTAAACCGAGCTCCATGACATTTTCCCCGCCGCCGGTTCAGTACGGCAAGAATGGCTACTGGTCTCTAACTCTATATAATGAGCAAGGGTGGGTGGCTACTGAGAAGTTTAACACCAACTCGCACAAGGCAACACCCAATGCGGACGGCTCCTACACCCTCAATTTCAACACGCCGGGCGCAATCAACAATCTTGACGTTGTCGAGAACTGGAACGGCCTGTTCCGTTGCTACCTGCCGGAGTCGGTGGACAGCATTTTGGAGTTCAAAGCCGAGGTGATGCAGGGACTTCCTGCGAGTGACAGCGGCAGGACCACTGCCGATTCGGCCGCAAAGAAGACACCTCGGCCGGTTAACCTTATGACAGTCGTGCAGGCGGAGTCAGAGCTGATGTTCAAGAAGGCAATTGCTCGCGCCGGCGGAGTGAACAAGTTTGATCATGGGCGCAAACCGGCGACCCCTAAGACGCAGAAGATTGTTCGTTCCCAATCTGATATGCTGTATTCCCACGGTGTGTTTGATGCGAGTGAAGGGCTCACTGTTACGATGCCTGAGCCCATGACAGGGTATCATTCCCTTCATCTGTTTGATGCCAGTCACGCCCAGCTCGGTGTGGTGTATTCCGGAGAAACCCGAACGATCAAGCCGGGAGATATCAGCACCACTGACAAGCATGTGTACGCGTTGATGCGTACCAGTACAGATGCAGGGCTCGAGACCGCCAATAGAGCCCAGGATTTGGTGAAGGTCAAAGCTGCTGCAAGCGCCGCTTATGTTGGGCCGGGTTATGATGAGGAGCAGCTGGCTCAAGCTAAACGCTTTCTTGCCGCTGCGGTGCCTGCAGGGCTTGTCAAAGCAAAAACAGCCTACGCCAACGAGGTCGTCCCGGGAACCACTCTCCTTAAGGATGGTACGGATATTGAGAAATTCCATTACATCTCTTCATCCCTGCTGGGTTGGGCGCTGATGCCAAATGAGGACGCTTATTATCCGCAGCTTGGTATCAAAGAGAGTGGGTGTACGGCAGTGAGTTTCCCCAAACCGCCAGTCCAGTACGACAAGGGCGGATATTGGAGCTTCACCGCTTACGGTATAGATGGCTACCTGCGTACCGAAAAGGCAGTGATCAGTTGTTACGAGGCTAAAGCCAATGCGGATGGGACTTACACCGTCCACGTCGGAAACAGCGAAACCTGTCGAACACATGACAATCGCTTGGAGATGCCGGAAGGAGGTGCTTCCATCACGTTGCGTTTGTATCGGCCTACAAGCATTTCTGATGCAAGAGCTTTTGAAGCCAAGTTCCGGTCAGATAATGCTGGCAAGTAATGCTGTATCGAAGCGCTTGGATAAGCAAAGGAGACGAACTGGAAATCTGGAACGTCCCTGAAGTAGAAAATAACAAAAGCACTTATCTGAAAAAGGAGATTCAAATGAATCGAGCATCTATCATTTCATTATGCTTGGCTTTGATAATAAGCACTGCCAGTTTTGCGGACACGAAACAACCTGTCAAAAAATCCAAACGTGCATTGGAGGGCACGGTTAAGACCCGTATTGGCAAGCTGAAGTTTGAGAAGGGATTCCCGACGGACAAGACTGTTGAGAAACTCTACGAGGAGATGGACTTTCAGCGTGCTGTTCAGGCTTACCTTTGGGGACTGCCCATGGTGACGATGGCCGAATGGCAGAAGGCACAGAAGGACATTTTCAAAGCGGGTCCTAACGATTTTGTCACCTATCAGAATTTCTCTCAGAAGCTCGGGATTTTGACGGCGAATGCCACCACGCCCTACATGATGGCGTTCCCGTATTTGAAAGAGACAGGTCCGATGGTGTTTGAGATTCCTGCCGGCCCCACAGCGGGTGGGCTTCTCGACTTCTGGCAGCGTCCGTTCACCGATCTTGGTCAGACCGGCCCCGACAAAGGCAAGGGCGCCAAGTACCTGATTCTCGGCCCGGGACATCCAGACATGAATCCCGAAGGCTACATCGTCGTGCGGTCTCCGCACTGGAACGTGTTTCTCGGGCATCGTGTTCTTCATCCCGATCCGGCTACGGCCGCCAAGATGACAAAAGCGCACAAACTCTATCCGTACAGCGAGAGGGCGAATCCCAAGCCCACACGTCACATCTCCTCTGCGGGCATTGATTGGGAGGCCTATCAAGGGCGTGGCCTGACCTACTTTACGAGGCTGGCAAGCATTCTGGAAGTTGAGCCTGTTGAGCCGCGTGACTACATGATCATGGCCATGCTGCGGCCGCTGGGGATCATGCCCGGTGTGAGATTCAACCCGGACAAGCGACAGGCGAAGATCCTGGCCGAGGGTGCGATGGTGGGTGAAGCCATGGCTCGCGCCAATGGATACGCCAAGCGATTTGAGGGAGCCCAGGTGTGGGAGGGCAAGCACTGGGAAAAGGCTCTCTTCATTTCCGACACGGACCAGGATCTGGATACACACACGCAGCTGGATGAACGGGCATCGTGGTTCTACGAGGCGATTGGTGTGACTGATGGCATGATGGGAAAGATTGTCGGAGCTGGACAGGTCTATATCGAGTCGCAGAAGGACAGCGATGGCGAGTGGCTGGACGGCGGTAAGAACTACAAGCTGACGGTTCCCGGGAATGCACCGGTCAAGCAGTTCTGGTCGTTCACGGTTTACGATAACGATGACCGTTGTCTGATCGATACGGACGAATTGCCTGACAAATCATCCCGTATGGATCTCGACCTTAATGACGACGGATCCGTGGAGCTGTATTTTGGTCCCAAGCCTCCGAAAAAAGGCTCCAAGAAGAATTGGGTCAAAACCGTGCCTGGCGAAGGCTGGTTCACCTATTTCCGCTTCTACGCGCCCACGCAACCCTACTTTGACAAGACCTGGCAGTTGCCGGATATTGCAGAGGTCAAGTAAGCCACTAATCAGAAAGGGGCAGAAGAATGAAGAAGGCATATGTACTTGTGCTGTTTATGGCTTTGTTGGCGGTTCCGGGGTTGGGGCAGGATGAGGCGGATTTGGCCAAACAGACGCAGAACCCGGTGAGCGATCTGATTAGCGTGCCGTTTCAGAACAACACCAACTTTGGCATCGGCCCGGGCGACGATACTCAGAACGTGCTTAACATCCAGCCGGTCTGGCCGTTCAAGCTCAACGAGCGGTGGAACCTGATCACACGAACGATCGTCCCGGTGATTTCCCAACCCAGTGTTTTGACGGGCAATGACAGTGAGTTTGGAGTTGGTGACATCAACTTCTCGGCCTTCTTCTCGCCGGCCAAACCCGGCAAGTGGATCTGGGGAATCGGCCCATCACTGCTGTTCCCGACGGCTACGGACAACGCCCTGGGAACGGAGCAGTGGGGCGCCGGGCCGACGGCCGTGCTGTTGACCATGAATGGCCCCTGGGTCTACGGCGGGCTGATCAACCAGATATGGTCGTATGCCGGCGATAATGACCGCGCCGATGTGAGCCAGCTGCTGCTGCAACCTTTTGTGAACTACAATATGCCCGATGGCTGGTATCTCGTCAGCGCCCCGGTCATCACGGCTAACTGGGAAGCCAGCAGCGATAGCACGTGGACCGTGCCCATGGGCGGCGGCATTGGCAAGATCTTCAAGATCGGAAAGCAGCCTGTGAATGCCTCCCTTCAGGGATACTACAATATTGAGAAGCCACGAATGGGGGCGGACTGGACCTTGCGGGCTCAGTTGCAGCTCCTGTTTCCGAAGTAGTCTGTCCGCGCCATCTGTCGGGACAGTGAAGGAGAATGAAGATGAGACAGGTAATCCAGTTCACTATGATCGTTGCATGCCTGGCTTCCGCTGGGTGTGCGGCACGCCGGGCGGCAAGAACGGGTTTCTTGAGCGACTACTCGAATCTTCAGTCGCAGTCCGAGGTGAGCTATCGCTACATCGCCCCAGGACGTCTGGAGAAGTACTCGAAGTTCATCATCGATCCAGTCACGATTCACCTGCACGGTCGTTCCAAGGCCAGGAAGAAGGTCACCGAAGAGGACCTATCCGACCTGAAGAACTACATGCACACGGCACTCGTGACGGCCATTGAAGATCGGTACGAAGTCGTCCATCGGCCTGGCCCTGGTGTGGCAAGAGTCCGGGTCGCCCTGACGGATATCAAGAAGGCCCAGGTTCTCCTGAACATCCATCCGGCCTCCAAGATCATGGGGGCAGGTTTGGGCGGCGCCTCGCTGGAAGCGGAACTGGTCGATTCGCAGACAAATGAACAGATTGCCGGGCTCGTCGAATCGCAACTGGGTAACAGGCTTTCGCTTGATGGCTTCAGTACGTGGGGCGATGCCAGGGCCATCATGGATGGCTGGGCAAGTCGATTCCGCAAGCGCCTCGATGAGGCCCACGCGCGTTAGACAGCCTCACCCCAGGGCTTCCAGTTCTAAGGGCGTTCTGCTGGAATGGCAGACAGGGAAGGACCAGTCTCATGGAGAAGATGAGAGTATTGATATGTCTTCTGATGGCATCTCCCTGGGCATGGCCCCAGAATGTCCTTGCGCAGGATCTCAGTTCGCTGTTCGAGCAGGTCAAACCTTCGGTTGTTGTGGTGGAGACGGAGGGAAGCCCCGTTGTTCTGGATGGGTTGGAGCTATCAGCTGGGACACAAGGGCTTGGGTCGGGCGTGCTCATTGATGACCGCCGTGTGCTGACGGCCGCGCACGTTGTTCAGGCGGAGGATACAATCATCGTCCGCTTTCACGATGGGCAGGCGATTGAAGCGAAGGTTGTCTCTTCCTCTCAACAAGCGGATGTCGCATTGTTGGAGCTGAGGAAGAAACCGAAGAGGATTGCACCGGCCCAGGTCGCGGATTCCGACAATGTCAAGGTGGGGGAACCTATCATCGTCGTGGGAGCACCGTACGGTCTTTCCTATACGCTGACAGCGGGACACATCAGCAACCGGATTACTGCTGGCGAAGCAGGAAGTGGATTCTACGCCATGGAGTCCTTTCAGACGGATGCCTCGATCAATGAAGGCAATTCGGGTGGTCCCATGTTCAACATGCAGGGCCAAGTCATAGGAGTTGTCAGTCACATCCTCAGTAAGTCAGGAGGCTTCGAGGGTCTCGGTTTCGCGGCAACGTCGTCGGCGACTTCGAGAATCCTTCTGCAGGGTGAGCACGTTTGGACCGGCGTCGAGGCGCAGTTCATTGGCGAACCGATCACAACGCTCTTGAACGTGCCGCAGCCGGTCGCACTGCTCGTGCAGCGGGTTGCCTCCGATTCCCTTGGGAGCAAGCTGAGACTTCAGGGTGGCTATCTTCCCGTTCCCTTAGGCAATACGACGATTATGCTTGGAGGCGACATTGTGCTCGAAGTGGTTGGTGTGCCAATCGAAGGACCACACAGTGGCACGCAGATCCGAGAGAAACTCGCCTCTCTCAAGAAGCGGGACACTGTGAGTGTCGTTGTTCTGCGAAAGGGACGACGAGTCCAACTCAAGTGCAAGCTCTAGTTGGTTGGAGCTGAAGTTATGGGTAGTTTTTGTACCGGTTATTCGAGAAACGAAGAGAACAAGAGAAGGAGACTAGAGATGAGAACAGAGATGCTATTACGTTGGTGCTTGGTTATGGTGTGTTTGACGGCATGTGGATGTGGCCCCGAGAAACCGAAAACAGTGGGATTCCTGACCGACTACTCTCATCTCAGGCCAGAGACCAAGTTGAGGTCCGCTTACTTCCCTTACGACAATCACCTTGCCGAATACTCGAAGTTCATCGTCGACCCGGTTGCGCTCTACCTCGACGACGAGACTACGGCGCAAGTGACTAGAGACACAAAACCCGAGGAACTTGCGCAATACTTGCACGATACGATGGTGAAGACGCTGGAGCCTCGCTTTCCGGTAACCGGAGTGACACCAGGTGCGGGAACAGCCAGACTCCGTATGGCCCTAACACACCTCAAGAGAGGCGGACCTCTTAGCGTGGGTGGCGCCGCCATCGAGGCCGAACTGCTCGACTCACAGACCGGCGAACAGATTATGGCCATTCGCGAGATCCAAGAAGTGAAGACGACGCCCAGTTTGGACAATTGGAATGACGCCAAGCTCGTCATGGATGACTGGGCCCGTCGATTCTATGCGGCGTTGGAAGAGAATCGTAACCGTTGAAGATGAACGTGTCACTTCCATGTGAACTGGGAGAAAGGTCACGAAAATGAACACACGCATTGCGATCATCGCGTCCTTCTCGCTCTTCCTTGTGACTGGATGTGGCCAGAAGTACTGGTATCAGGAAGGCAGGGCCTTCGCGGAATGCCTGCAAGATCGGAAGGTCTGTCGCAATGAGCTTCTCAAACGCACCGACTTGTACAGGATTGGCAAGTATGAGCGGGAGTTCATGGAGGACTGCATGCAGAAGAAAGGGTATCGACTGGTTGTCGAGAAAGAACTCCCGCTTGACGTGAAGCGCGAAGACTCAGATATACCGTCGGAAGTTTCTTGGGCACGTGGATACGGCGTGGCAGGGACTTTGGAGTAGACCTGGATGGGTTTGCACAGGGTACATTCGATTGGAGCTTCCGGTGCGAGGTGGTCGCAGGCTGAATAGAAGACTTTGGGTCTAGGAGAAAACACATGATGAAGACAAGTGGCGTGAATCTGACTAAGGGTCGCCTCGCGGCCGGGATCCTGCTCGTCCTGATCTTTGGCGGTTCCACTTCCTGGGGTGCATATCAGCTCTCCATGTCTACCGGCAAGGGGGGCGATCTGTATCTGGTCCGCCTCAATACAGTGACGGGTCAAGTCGCTCCCTGGCGCATGGCTCCGAATCGATTCCCGCCAGCGACTGAGCCGCCTTCCGCTTCATCCGCAGGTCCGTATCAAATCTCGATAGCCGGCGGACTCAAGGGCAACGTGTACTTCGCTCGGCTGGACACGAAAAAGGGTCGGATACAAACATGGCGCATATCTGGTCGCCAATTGAAACAGGTGAGCCAGGCGCCTGCCGCCGCGGCGAATGGACGTTAGCATGTTTCGGCATGGGCTGGAGTCGGAGGCAACGTCTATTTCGCTCGGATCAACACAAAGACCGGTCAGGTTGCGACTTGGAGGATGAGCTCAGGTCAGCTCAAGAGACAGTGACACTGTCTGGGATACGAGCGCGATAGAAGAGTTGCTGCTGGTGCCCGGATGGTGGTGATATGGTGGAATGCAGGTGTTCTATGAGGTTCACACAGCGTAGACGACTCAAGCAGGCTGCGTGGCGGGGTAGACTAGGATGGACAACTATGGGTGCGTAGCTAGCCAGACCGAGACCATGCCAGGGAACCAACAAACCAGTCCGAGCATGTGGTGTATCGGGGGAGCTGTCATCAGCTTCTTCGTACTGTGCGTTCCGTGCACTACCCGGGCAGGTGATGAGTTCCAATTCTGGTTGGGCGCCACCGCGGCCGTGGATGACATCAATCGCCAGGAGTTAGCCGACAAGGATGTCCCCGATGAGTCCAAGTCGATCACCGGTGATATGTCCGAAGACATCATAGAGATGTGGATGCGTCGCGTGCAGACAAATCCGGCTGATTTCTAAAGGAGGAAGTCCGCCTTGAATGGCGGGCCAACGAGCAGGAAGTGATAACGAGACATCAATGAGATATGGATTTGCCTCTTTAGCAACGGAATGTCAGGAGAAGTATCATGCGTGCAAGAACATGGACCGTGGTTATCTTGACCCTGGCGACAAGCGTCTGTGGATGTGCCACCAAGCCCAAAGCCCCGACCGGTCGGTTCCAAGGCGAGACGACGTCTACGTTCCGCGCCAATTTCATACTCCCGAAAGACGCGCTCCAAGGGTCCAATTATCGCATCGCCGACCGTGTCTTCGTCGAAGAATACGGATACGTTTTCACAATCAAGTCGGACTTCGGCGAATTCACGGCGCAGGGCACAGATATGCTTGATCTGCGTCTGCGCGAGCTAAGATCGGTTGAGGCCGCCCAGAAACTCAGCAAAGCCCCGAAAGTTGTCGATGGCATTCTTGGTCCGCTCAAAGATACGGAGAAGGGGCTGGGATTGCTCGTCAGTGAACCTCTTGAAACCCTCGGCCGCGTCCCGAAAGGCTTTGGCCTGATGGTCAATCAGTATCTGGATCCATCGGATCGGCGTGCCGGGTCTGCCGAGCGAAGGAGGCTGGCGGTGGAACTCGATTGCGATCCGGAGACGACCAATCCCGTACTGAAGAAGCTCTTGGACGAGATGGCGCTCGAGCACGGCGGTGGAAGCCTTCTCACACAAGCCGCCATGGCCTTCGTCCCCGGGCTGAGCATCCTTCCCACAACCGCGCAGATGAAAGAGACCATCGCCAACAGTCCTCCTAGCGAGATCAACAACCAGATCAACAAGGAGCTTGAGGCCACCGGTGTTGAGCAGTCCCTGCGATCGCGATTCTGCAACTCCGCAGCGTTCACTGCCATGCAACGTCTGCAATTCATGGCGCAATTCAAGGCCCTGGACGGCGTGGAGAACCGAGAAGCACTTATCGAAAGTGCCGCGGGGGCACATACCCAGGCTGAGGCTCTTAGTTCCATCCACGAGGGTAAGATGTTAGCTGACATTCGCCAACGGCAGCCTATCCGGCGACTGGAATTCGTCGGCCTGCCGCTGGCAGTGCTTGACGATGGGACACACATCCTCATCTGCCCGTATGACTACATCACCAACACTCAGGAAGTTGTCGATGGTGTGGGTGCATACCGCGCGTCTAATCCTGGTGCTGCAACGATACTGGTGACCGCTGGCCGCCTGTCACCAGCGGCAGGTAAGACGATGGAATCCGCTCGCATCCGAATCGTTGAGAACGGAGCAACGGACTGGTGATCGAACGCCAAGAGAGAATATCCCGGTTAGGAGGTTCGCTGGTGTCGTTGGTGACGCCGCGCTCGCTTACGGAAGACCGAGACCGGGTACCCTTATCCTGATCGACAAGCGCGGCATCATCATTGAGGTGTCGGATGTGCAAGATCGAAAGACTCTGACTCAAAAGGCAATCATACTCGGCATGGATGAGATGGACCGTGGTGCGGACTGACGATACCACGCATGGTTGTCCCCATCGATGCGGCAACTCTTGGCTGCCTTGTTCCGTTCGGCTTCGTGGGAGCCACTGTGTTCGGTGGCTTCCCACAACGACAGCAATATCAGTTCGTCCGCGTGTCGGCGGGGCTGGCGTTTAGCAGGAAACCGTTCGCCTCCAGTTCGGGAGGGTACGCGAATAGTCAGAAGATGTGGTGTAGGAGTTCGGGTGATGCCTTGACCGCAACTTATCGTGGCTGTGATGTGATACGATCGATATGGACCTGTGACTAAGTAGACGTGCCGGTACTGGATGGTTATACTGCCAAAATGGTAATTGTGACCAATCCATGAAGACATTGGCAACACAAGTTGGACTGAGGTGACTAATGAAGAGAGTGTGTCGCTTTCGAGCAGGTGGCGACTTCTCGGTAGTCTGCGCGTTGGCAGTTCCCCTCGCCATTACGATCGCCGTATGCAGCACGGTGACTGCCGCGTCACAGCCCGCATCAGAACCAGTTAAACCGAAGCTCAAAGACACCCCTCCCCCGTGGCTACGAACCGGAGACTTCGACTGGATCCAGTTGAAGAGTGGGGAGTGGCTCAAAGGGGAGATCAAAGACCTCCAGGATAAGAGTCTCTCCTTTGAAAGTGACGAGCTCGATACGCTTCAATTCGATTGGGATGACGTCTACGCTGTCTATTCCCCGAAACAGAACACCTGTGTCTTCGAGGACAACACAAGTGTTCTGGGATCGGTGCGGATTGAGGGTAATGATGTTACGGTCGTGACGCCTGCGGATGAGAAGCGCTATGATCGAGCGAATCTGCGATCCATTATTCCGGGCGGGGTGACAGAATGGGATTACTGGTCTCTGAAGTATAGCCTTGGAGTAACGATTCGCCAGGGGAATGCGGATCAGACCGACATATCGTCTAACCTCCAGATACAGCGTCGCAGTCCCGGAATGCGAACGCAGTTTGACTTGACCGGTACGTATGGTTCGTTTGAAGGCGAAGAAACCACTGACAACCAGTTAGCGTTATTACGTCACGACGTCTTTCTGACCCGGCAGCTCTACCTGACAGTGCCACAGATTCAGTACTATCGAGACGACTTTAAGAATATTTCCGAGCGCCTGACGCCTGGTATAGGACTGGGCTATGAGATCATTGATCGTGGCGACGTCGAGTGGCGTGTGGCCGGAGGTGGCGGTTATCAATGGCTTGAGTTTGACGAGGTGGAACCCGGAGAGGACTCGTCTGTCGAGGGCGCGGTATTTCTGGCTGGTTCCGACCTCACCTGGGAGTTGACTGAGAAACTCGAGTTCGAACTGCATTACAGTATGACCAGCGGCCTGGGCTCGGTCTTGGCCACTAGCCACCACGCCCTCGCGACACTCTCGTTCGATGTTTGGAAAGATCTCGAACTTGATGTTTCACTACAGTGGGATCGTGTCGGTAGCCCTCAACGTGAGCCGGATGGCGACAAGCCCGATGAGGACGACGTTCGCCTCTTTGTCGGTATCGGTTTGGAGTTGTGATGGTGAGGCCAGGGATAGGCTTGAGTTCCTCCTGAGCAGAGATCCTTGAAACCAATCGTATTTCGATCACTGGAACGCGATAGGGGGCCAATGATCATGATAAGAGTATGTCGTTTCCTAACGGTTGGGTTCCATCGCGGTGAAGAGAAGCCTCGACGCGTACCTGAGGGCAGTGACCTACTCCCCGGAAACTGGTCCGTTCAAAATGAGGAGAATCTGCTAGAATCTCGTTTTGGAAATGACTCAGGGCATGAAGAAGACGCAGTTCACCGAGCAGGAGACTGCCTTTGCCCTGCGGCAGGTTGAGCAAGGTGCTGCTGCTGAGGAGATCACGCGCACGCTTGGGGGCAGCGAGGCGTCGTAGTGCCGTTTGTAACCTCGGGTCCTATCTCTCTCGTGCGACCACTGTGCTCCCGACCGCAGCGGGCGGATCACGAGGCATTTGACAAACAACCGGCCAATGCTTAGACTCATGCTACCGGGGATCGCTACCCCGCTTTGAGCATCGATTCAGATGGCGGCACCAGGCTTTCACCTACTTCCCTGGTTCCGCCATCTGAACTTAGAAGTAGGTAAGGCTGTGCACGACGATGAGTCACGCGCTGATCTGACAGGCAGACGGGTCGGTGAAATTGGACAACTGTGTTTGGCGCTCGCCACGAGTCTCCGCCAACATCCGGACTCAATTTCAACTCGGATGCTTGCTTCGAGCTTATTCGAAACCACCGATGCACTTGCGCTTGCTCTCGCCGATCTCGAGGATCCCAACCCTCTGGAAGCAATCACGAAAGAACGTCTTGTCCTTCTCAGGGACAAGGTGAACAACTGGCTGAAGGGGAAGGCGACGCTTGTACAGACTATCGAGGAGATGGAGGAATATGGCAAGAGCCTCTACGATGACCACTGGGGTCTGGCAGAGCCGCCGCAGGACGTGACGGGCATTGCTGCCGAACTTGGCAAGTTGCGTGATGTCGTCCGCTGTTACCGGCCTGAGAATCAACTTGTGGTCGGACATGCCCGTTGGATCGCTGCCGGGATCAGCGCGCTGTTCTATCCGAATCTCCTTGATCCGCCCGATGAGAAACTCTGGGGGATACGCGAACGGGCGTTGGCGGCCATGACCTTCCTTGAGAATGTCGCGCTCCATACGCGCGAAGATTGCCTGGTGATTCTGTCCGAAGCGGCTGAATTGTTCGCCGGACAGGCCATGCGCCCATACCGCGCTAATGACCGAAGCTCAGAGAACGCGTACGAGACGCTGCTTGACCGGGAGGAAGGCGATGGATTCGAGGACGACCTGACGGATTGTCGCGTGCTACCCCGATACACTGACGAACCGGACTCGGAGAATCCCCACGAAACGTTGTTTGACCCGAAGGAAGACGGCGGATCTGGGGACAGTCTGAAGGACCGCTTCGTTTTCAACGCTGGCCAGGTCCTGTTTGACAAGAAGGATTTGGGACTTCCTTCTGGAGAGCCAGTGACGATTCTCAAGAAATTGGTCGGCTCTCTTGGAGACGTCGTGCCGTACGCGGAATTGGACCCGCACTATTCCAGCGCGGTTCCGGGAACGCTGCCCAAAGCGGTTGTAAAGATCCGCAAATCCTTGCGAGCCCATGACATACCTTGCGAGATCAAGGCCAAGAGGGGGGAGGGCTATCTCATACGCGAAGCCCAAACTCCTGCGGACCGGGAATAAACGGGGAATAAAAAGGGAATGATTAGGTAATGGTTCTACCCATGCGCCGGGCGGGATAATGGCGGCATGAGTATTCGAACCATAGACCAGATCGATTATCGTATTGCACGCCTGCAGGCCCTCATGAGGCGGCTACGCGCCGAACGCCGCGTGGTGGTGCTGCGCGAGAAGCACCGCGAACTCACGCGCCACGCCGCGCGGGAGGACCACCGGTAATGACTGAACCGAGAAACTATCCCAAGAGGCCGAAGGTCTGGCACATCTACGAGTTCGAGCAGCGTTTTGAGCTGGCCGAGGACGCGCGGGTTTGCCGCAAGGGTCCGCTGCTCTACTGTCGCGAGGCAGTCAGCAACAGTGACGATAGTGCCAAGGACTACCGCTTGCAACTGCTAGCCTTGCGACGATACGAGAACCACCTCGAATTGTACGGGGCGTTCATCGCAGTGCGTAACCAGGCGGCGGATCGGAGCCGCGCGTATCGGGGCTATTTGCTCAATGGCAAGCGCGCGCCGGCCCAGATCGCGGACATCTGTGATTGGCTGGGCGTCAAGTCCCTGGACGCACGCAAGATCCTCAAGCGGCTGGAAGCGGTCGGTCTGATCGAGCGGGTCGAGCTGTCCGAGTTCGACCTTTCCAAGAACGAAAAGCCGGGCCAAACCGAATCTCCGGAAAAATCCGGAAAAATCCAGAGCCCTTCTAAAAGGGAAGGTAACGGCAACGGCAAGGGCAAAGAAAAGAAAAAGAATAACGGCAACGGCAAAGACAATCGGACGCCCAAGACAACCGCAATGGAAACGCCGAAGGGGCAAGCCGAACGCCAAGGGCAAGACCCAGGGGCCAGCAAGGACCAAGGGGGACCCCCAAGCAAACGGGAAACCGCCGCTTCCCCGACCACCACCCCGCCGTTTGTGCCGATGCCGTTGCCGAGTATGCCGACCGAAGCCGACGCCAGGGGGCCGGTAGGTGCAGACGCACCGAAAGCCCCCTGGAGGTCGGATATCGACGCCGACCTCGATCGGATCGACCAGGTGCTGGCCGGGACCGGACCACCGGGCCCCGAGGGCTTCGAGGAGCGATACAGTGACAAAGCCAAGGAATTTGCTGCGATGATCTACCAGGCCCTCGGCCTGGCCTATGGCCGCACCATGATGGCCCGAGAGCTGGGCACGTTCGCCGCCTGCTGGACGAAGGCCGAACGGGCCGGGCTGCCGCCGCCGACCGCTGTGACGTTGTGGGACGAGGCCGTCACCCAGGCTAGCAAGCTCCGCAAGAATCGCAGGGTCAAGAAACCCGGGGCGATGTTCTGCCGGATCTGGGACAGTCTGCTGGCCAAGGCCGGCGCCGGGAGTTCGTGACCGATGTTAGATCGTGTTGAACGGATCGGGAGAAAAGGAGATTGATGCTGTCGCCTTTGATTACAGCCGGGCTAGTGTTCCATCAGGCCGCGCGCAAGTGGCTATTCTACCGGGGTTTATATCCGGCGGGTCCTTCTCCGGAAATAGAACAATGCGGTGTCGGGATCGCAGACTCCGGCTGCTTTCAACTTTGTTTTTGCGATCTAACTGACATAAGTGACTTATGGGAATGACCTTAGAGCCACCTTGACACATGCTACGACCGGAGCGTCTGCGAGGCAGCAGCCTCCGAGATGCGCTATGCTGCGGTGCACCGATCGTGAGAGACAGACCGGTGGCAATGGACGGTGAAATCCCTGTTGCAGGTTGATCCGTGTGTGTCACCCCAGTTGGATAATGATGGTCAAACCAAGAAACCTAGGGCACAGCAATGCACATTGAGAAAGCGAAAGAGCAAATAAGCGGGTTCCCGGCGGTGCTGCCGGATGGGGATGGCGGGTCTGTACCGTGTCCAGACGTCATGACGGAAGAGGAAGTGATACGGTTCCTACGGATACCCGAGGTAAGTAAGTCGAAGGATCACCGTAACGTCATCGCGAACCTCAAGCGGATGCACGATCTGCCCCGGATCCACTTATGCGGGAAGACTCTCTACCCCCTTGACGCCGTGAAAGACTGGATCAAAAGAAATGTCACTTGTGGCCAATAGCTGGCAGTTTCGGTATAGTGGCGCGTGGACCTACCCAAGCCGATTCCAGCATCGAGAAAGGAGGTAACGAATGCAGGAGCTGGTAAGGCTTAGGATGAGGCCCTCGCGTGATAAAGAATCCTTCCGCTATATGCTCGACTATGTGGACCAGAATGGAAAGAGGCGTCAAGTCTCACTTGGCCATGCAGACAGGCGCAAGGCGGAACGCCAGAGGCGAGAGAAGGAGTTGGAGTTGCGGGCCGATGTTGTCGGTCCCGTATCGATGCGGCTTAGCGATTTCTTCGAAGACAGTTTAGCGCGTACGAAGAAACAGGTTCGAACCAGCACCCTCAGAGAGACGGAAAGAGTCATGAAGGACTTCATCCGATGTGTCGGTGACATCGACGTTCAGGACGTGCGGTATGAGCACGGCGAGCGCCTTATTCGATACGGTTACGATCTGGGGAACTCTGCCGCCACTGTCGCGAAGAAGGTCAGGCACATCAAAAGGGTATTCCAGCTTGCTGAGGATCGGGGGCAACTCGACCAACATCCGCTCCGCAGACTCAAGCAGCCGAAGGCTCCCAAGCGAAAGATCCGGGTGTACACGGACGAGGAATGCCATGTTCTTTTTCGTGCCGCGAGGCAGTACGAAGAGGCCCGTTCCCCGGTCAGGTGGGAGCTTCTCGTTCATGCCTGTCTTTGCACCGGCATGCGGCGGGGCGAGCTGTTGAATACCACCTGGCGCGATATCGACTTCGCCGATAGGACGGTCGATGTGTCCCCAAAGAAGGACGGCAAGGAAACCTGGGAATGGCACATCAAGGATACGGACCGCCGGACGCTGCCCCTGACGGTGGAATTGGTCGGAATGCTGGCCGAGTATCAGGCTTCGCAGCCGGAAGGTTGTCCATATGTCTTCATTCCCGTCTCTCGGTATGCACACATCCAGAAACGTCGCAAGGCGGGGAACTGGACGGTCGAAGATGGACGCTCGCCCCTGGACAACTTCGACGACCACTTCAACAGGATCAAGGCTTTGGCTTCCATCAAGAGTGGGACCTTCCATGATCTTCGGCGGACCTGTTTGAGCAACTGGGTGGCTCAGGGTCTCAGTCTGTATGAGGTCAAGGAGCTTGCCGGGCATGCCAAGATCGAGACGACCGAGAGGTTCTACCTGGCAGTCAGACGGGATGTAGTGGACCGCGCCCGAGCGGCGTCGGATGCTTCACGCAAGGGCAATTCTGTTGCGCATTTGTTGCGCGCCCCCTTGGAGGAGGAAAAAGGAAGAAGGCTGTCAAACACAAGTGCTTGACAGCCTTCAACTTACGGAGCGAGGCCGAAGGGACTCGAACCCTCAACCTTCGGATCGACAGTCCGATGGTGGCGCAGTAACTCCTGTGTTTGCAGTAGGTTACAACGCGTTTTTTGGCCAAGAACGAGGATTACAAGTGGATTACAAGTGAATAGCAAGTGGTAATACAGTGGTGATACACTGGCGACTGACACTTTTTGTGACACCACATTTTCGATTACCTGGAATCACAAATGCACAATCAGGCGGGCACATTGCAGGCCCGGCACCGGCAAAATCGATCAGAATAGGCGCACCGGACGATCAATCCGCGTGTGGATATCGAGGTTCTCAGCCATGGCACCTCTTTCAAAGCTCCAGGGAATCATGGAAGTCAATTCGAAAGAGGCACTGTAGCCTCTGATGGCGGTAAAATGCGAGCACGCAGCGTTGGAAGGTAAGTGTCTGTTTTTCAAAGGGATAGACAGGCGTTCGTGGTGGTCCCATTGGCGCTTGACAAACGCAGCTGGTGTACTTGGCTGGCTGTAGCTTGCTTCAATGGTGTTCAAACGAACTGGTGCTCTCGCCAATATCTTCCATTTTTTCTTTCGAGTGCACGCGTTTCGTGTTGTGCAGTGTTCTGTTTGGGGTATAATGAAAGCATTCGATAGTGCTGCTACGGAACTGAAAAGGCGTTTGGCCCATGAAGAACGAGCAAATCGGTGTATGCATAGTTGGGGCGGGTCGCGCGGGCGTGATACATGCCAGGGCCATAAACCAGGTCCCAGGCGCATACGTGGCTGCTTTGGCAGACTCTGATATGGCGTTATGTCTGGAGGGATGCCGACAACTTGGGGTGGAGAAATCGTATGCCGATTATCGGGATGCTATCGGAGACCGTAGTATCGACGCCGTCATCGTGACCACTCCGACGAGATTGCACCATGATGTTGTCATCTCGGCAGCCCAGGCAGGCAAACAGATCCTGTGTGAGAAGCCCATGGCGATGGATGCGACTCAATGCATGGAGATGATCCAGGCGGCTGAGAAGAAAGGGGTCAAACTGCAGATTGGGTTCATGAGGCGATTCGACAGGGGATTTCGACAGGCAAGGGAAGCAGTTGGGCGTGGTGACATCGGTGAGGTCGTATTGGTGAAGTCATTGACGCATGGCCCCAGCACTCCGAAGTCATGGCAATACGACGTTGGTGCCAGCAACGGCCCTCTGGCTGAGGTTAACAGCCATGACATTGACACACTGCGATGGTTTACACAAAGTGAGTTCTCGCAAGTCTATGCGATTGCCGGCAACTATCGCTGCCCTGAGGCCCGGGCGGAGTTTCCCGATTTCTATGACAACGTGTGCTTGGTAGCTTCCTTTGCCAACGGCATGCAGGGCTTTATTGACGGAGCTGTGTCCGTCAAATACGGCTATGATGCTCGGCTGGAAGTCTTGGGCACAGAGGGAGTTCTGTCTGTAGGGGAGTTAGCTGATGGATCGGTCGCCATTTGCAGGGGGCGTGGTGAGATTGTCCGGTCGGCTGTGGCAAGTTGGCGAGATCTTTTTGCCGAGGCGTACAGGGCCGAAGACGCGGCTTTTATAGCAGCTGTGCGCGAGGATACGGAACCGGTTGTAGGGGGGTACGACGGTATGATGGCGGTGAAGGTGGTCGAGGCCGGAAATCGGTCGATTCGAGAGGGGCGGCCTGTTCCCTTGGACAACTGAACGCGATAAGGAGACGCAGATATGAAGGTAGGAGTCGATAGCTACTGTTACCACCGTTTCTTTGGGGAAGTCTACGATCACCAGAAACAGCCTGCTCAGGCGTGGACGCTGGAGGATTTTGTCAATCGGGCCAAAGTGCTGAACGTCGACGGGGTGTCGTTGGAGTCATGCTTTGTCCGTTTGGATCTGGCTTATCTTTCGGAAGTCAAAGACATGCTCGACGAAGCCGGTATCGAAAGGGTCTGGGCTTGGGGACATCCCGATGGTCTGGAGGGCGGTAAGAACGGACAAGAGTTCGACAGAATGCTAGAGAATTTCGAGTATGCCAAGGCAATCGGCGCGCCCATAATGCGAGTGGTGGGCAGCAGCCTGATGTTCCGAAACGAATCACATGAGGCGCAAATTGAACGTCTCTCGACGATGTTTCGGAAAGCGGTTAGAACAGCCGAGCAGTACGACATAAGAATGGCGATTGAGAATCACATTGATTTTGACTCCGATGAAATCCTGCAGTTGCTGAACGACGTGGGTTCACCATACCTGGGAGTCAACTTCGATACAGGCAATTTCATCAGAGTTTTGGACGATCCGGTCAAGGCGGCCGAGAAGCTTGGCAAGCACGTACTGGCCACGCACGTTAAGGACGTCAAACTCGATGAGAGCCTGCCTGCTGACACATGGCACTTCTTCTCAAGCGTACCGGTTGGCAAGGGCCTGCTGGATGTCAGAGGTGTCGCAAAAGCTCTGAAGGATTCCGGCTACGACGGGGTATTGGCAATCGAGATTGACTCGTTGCATCCTGACTTTGTCGGTCGTGAAGATGAGATCGTCGAGGAAAGCGTCAATCAACTCAGGGCTCTCACGGGTGACTTGTAGACGTTCGGTGGCCAGCGTAGCGCCGGGAATGCAGGATGTAAAGTGATTGATATGGGATTGAACAGATGAAGGCACAGTTGGTACCAGCGTATTTCAAGTCGGCTGATGACGAGGACTTCCAGAAGCAGTTGGGTGTGCTCAGGGACCTGTTGATCGATGAGGCCGAGTTTCTGGAGCCGGTGGCGCTAGGTGCGACCCTTCCGGATGCAGATGGCGTGGTACTCCCGCAGCTGCTGGGAGATGCATACTGTCGGGTTGAGGACTTGCGCAGAATCGACATACCCCTTTTGGTCATCACCTCTGAATTCGGCACGATGGCGATGTGGGACTGGGAAATCGTTTCGTTTATGAAGACCGAGGGTGTCGAAATGATTGCGCCCTACAGTTTTGAGCAAACGAAGACGGTCTGCCGTTCGCTGGCAGTCAAGCGGGACATGCACGGCGCGAAGTTCCTTGTAATTCAGGATGACCCCGGCGAGGGATTCCAGGCTGATATTTTCAAGCGGTTCTACTGGTGGGAGAACCAGTGTACACAACGGATCAAAGACAAGTTCGGTGTGACTGTCGTCAAGAAGAGTTTCAGGGAATTTGGTGCGAGGGCTCAGGAGATTCCTAACGCCCAGGCCAAAGCGGTTCGGAAGCAGTGGGATCTTAAGACGGAGGGGATTACCGACGAAGCATTGTACAGTGCGCTGAAGATATACATTGCGGCTAAGGATGAGATAGAGAGCGATGCCGCGATCAAGGGGATTGGGATCAACTGTCTCAATGAATCGCATTTTAGCGACACGACGCCTTGCTTGGCGTGGGATATGCTATTCCGGGAGAAGGGTATCGTTTGGGGTTGCGAGGCCGATACGATGAGTATGTTGACCAAGTACCTGGCTCATCACTGTCTCGGTGCTCCGATCATGATGACCAATATCTATCCATCTTTGATGGGCAACGCCCCGCTCAAGCACGAGCATATCGACGCTTTTCCGGAAGTGGACGAGCCGGAGAACTGTGTGCTCTTAGCGCATTGCGGCTATGTGGGCATTGTACCGAGCACGCAGGCGACCGAATGGACACTCCGTCCCAAAGTGCTGGCTATTGTTGACGATAATGCCACTGCAATAGATGCACGCCTGCCGCTGGGCCCGACTACCATGGCCAAGCTGGATCCGACGATGAACAAGATGCAGGTTGTGGACTGCCAACTGGAACAGTATGTGCAGTATCCCGGTTCCCATTGCCTTAACGGGGCGGTAATACGGGTTTCGGACGGACACCGGCTGATGGCGAAAGCGTGCTCCCATCACCAGTGCTTGTTGTCGGGCCGATGGATAACTCAGATGGAGTTCATGGGGAAGGTGTTTGACCTCCAGATCGAGCAGATCTGACCCTGGTTCAATGAATTGAAGCCCCTCAATAGGGGCAGGAGCAGAACACGATGGAAAAACTGAACGTTGCCCTGATCGGCGGCGGATTCATGGGCAAAGTACACAGCAACGCTTGGCTGAATGCGGGTCGCTTCTTCAAGTTGAAGGCACAGCCGGTCATGAAGGTCATCTGTGACCAGAATGAAGCGACAGCGAGGCAGTATGCTGGCAATTGGGGCTGGGCGGAGATCGAAACCGATTGGCGCACGGTGATGGAGAGGGACGATATCGACATCGTCGACATTTGTGTGCCCACCGATCTCCATCGTGACATGGCCGTTGCCGCTGCGAAAGCGGGGAAACACATCTTCTGTGAGAAGCCCGTCGCCCTGAGTGCAGACCAAGCCAAGGAAATGTATGAAACGGCCAAGACGCAGAGCGTCGTGCACTACGTGAATCACAATTACCGCAGATGTCCGGCAGTGCGCTTGGCGAAACAGCTTATTGAGGAAGGCAAAATTGGTCGGATATTCCATTGGCGGGGTGCCTATCTCCAGGACTGGATTGTCGATCCCGATTTTCCTTTGGTTTGGCAGCTTCAACAACAACGTGCTGGTGCGGGGCCACATTTCGATTTGAATTCCCACAGTGTTGACTTGGCTCGCTACTTGGTGGGGGACATTAGCCATGTCACGGCCATGACGGCCAACTTCATCACTGAGCGTCCTGTGGCTGAAGCCGGGGGCTCTACCGCCTTCAGTGCCAAGACGGACCAGAAGGATATGGGCGAGGTCACGGTGGAGGATGCAGCCTTTATGGTAGTGCAGTTCAAAAATGGTGCGCTAGGTTCGTTTGAGGCAACACGTTTTGCGCCGGGACGCAAGAACTACAACTACTTCGAAATCTACGGCAGCAAGGGAAGCTGCGCGTTCAACTTCGAGCGCATGAATGAGTTGCAGCTGTTTTCACGTGAAGACCCGAGTTACGCCCAGGGGTTCAAGACGATTCTGGCTACTGAAGCAACTCATGCGTACCTGGCTGGATGGTGGCCCCCCGGGCACATCATCGGCTACGAGCACGAATTCCACCACGCCGTTGTTGACTTCCTGGAGGCCGTTGCGACGGGCGGCACGATTGAGCCGAATTTCTACGACGGGATGAAAGCAATGCAAGTGCTGGAAGCCGCCCTGGAGTCGGCCGGAGAGGGAAGGAGTGTGGCTCTTGCTTGAGCTAAAGACGCGAAGGCGGGAGATGCGTGTGGCACTGCTCTCGGGGAACAACAAACTTCGGGTGCGATCCGCTCAACGGCCAGAAATAGGCCCGGGTGATGTGTTGCTGCGGACGAAAGCGGCGCTGATTTGTGGTACGGACGTGCGCATTCTCCGCCACGGTCACCAGGCCATAGGTGCTGGAACCGAACGTGTGTTGGGCCATGAGCTCAGCGGTGTCATTGCGCACGTCGGTGCGGATGTCGAAAACCTCAAAGAAGGAATGCGCGTAACGGTGGCGCCGAACATGGGTTGCGGTCAATGCGATTTCTGCGTAAGCGGCAATACGCATCTTTGCCAGGACTATCGTGCTCTGGGTATCCATGTCGATGGAGGTTTTGCCGAATATGTGCGCATCCCGGCTGCGGCGGTACGCCAGGGGAACGTGGCCGAAATCGGCCCGAGAACCACATTTGCAGAGGCAGCCTTGGCCGAGCCGCTATCGTGTGCCTACAGTGGTTTCGAGCGTTGCGCCATTCGTCCCGGCGACAAGGTGTTGGTTATGGGGGCAGGCCCTATCGGCTTGATGCACGCCAGGTTGGCCAAACTTGGCGGTGCTGCCGAGGTCTATATCAGCGACCTTAACCCGGACCGTCTCGGCCGTTGCCAGGCAATGGACAGCTCGTGGATATCTCTCGCCACCGATAACGTGCCACGTCGGATCTCCGAGTTGACTGCGGGCCATGGCATGGACGTCTGTATTACGGCATGTCCCTCTAGTCAAGCCCAGGCGCAAGCGCTGGAGTTAGCCGCCATCAACGGGCGAGTCCTCTTCTTTGGTGGACTTCCCAAAGACAAATCTGTCGTGCCCCTCGATACGAATTTGATTCATTACAAGCAACTCATTGTCACGGGGACCACTCGTGCGAGCATAATGCAGTTTCGAAAGGTCCTATCCCTCATTGAGCACGGCATCCTCTCCGTCAAGGAGTTTGTAACGGAAACCTTTGACATTGCAGATATTCGCAAGGCATTTGCCCATACCACGCAGGGCTCGGGGCTCCGGTGCATGATCGGGTTCGATGGGGAGTTGAAGTAGAGGTGAGCGTCGTCTTAGGCTCCGGGATTGAATGGATGGTTGAGAGAACGGTCATAGGTATTGACATCGGAACGCAGGGCACGAAAGCCGTGTTGTTTGGCGAATCCGGAGAGTGTTTGGCGGTGGCCACGCGGAAATCGCGTCTCTACCGGCCGGGAGGCGGTATCGTAGAAGAGGATCCCGAATACCAAGTGCGGACGGTGTGTCAGACTATCAAGGCTTGTGTAAAGGAGGCAAGGATCGCGCGCGAATCCGTGGTGGCGGTCGGGATCGACGGACAGATGGCCGGTGTGATTGGCATTGGGAAGGATGGTCGCAATGTCACACCTTACGATTCGTGGCTGGACAGTCGTTGTGCCCCATACATCGCACGTATGAGGCGGCAGGCTGGCAAACGAGTGCTGCGGCAGACTGGCTGCGCTCCAAGTTTCAATCACGGCCCGAAGGTACTCTGGTGGAAGCATGAACACCCAAAGGTGTATCGATCAACAGCTTCCTTCGTGCAGCCGGGCGGTTATGCGGCGATGCGTCTATGTGGCCTGGATGGCCGGGCGGCGTTTATCGATTCAACGTACCTGCATTTCTCGGGTTTCGCCGACAATCGCAAAGGCGAGTGGGATGATGGTCTGTGCCGTGTCTTCGAGGTGGATCGGCGCAAGTTGCCCCAGATTGTCCCGCCAGCGGCAATCATTGGTGAAGTGACACCGCAGATGGCGCGCCGTTGTGGGTTACGTTCAGGTACGCCGGTCGTGGCTGGTTGTGGTGATACAGCCGCTTCATTCCTGGCGTGTGGCGCCACCAGAGAGGGCATCTGTGTCGATGTGGCCGGGACGGCATCCGTCTTCGCCGGTACCACGCGCCAGTTTCGGGCTGACAATCATCATCTTACTCTTGGCTGTGGCCGCGCAGCGACGGACGGGTTGTGGCATCCGTATGCGTATGTCAACGGCGGGGGCATGAACCTGGAGTGGTTTCGCCGCGAGATGGTCAATCACGGCCACACGGCTGGTGAAGTGACATTTGAGCAGCTGAATCAATTGGCCGAACAGGTGTCTTCCCCAGAAACAGCGCCGCTGTTCATCCCACATCTGGGCGGGTGCGTGTGTCCAAGCGCTGCCCATCTGCGCGGGGCTTGGGTTGGATTGGACTGGTCACACGGTCTGGGGCACCTCTATCGGGCTGTGCTCGAAGGGGTCGCGCTGGAATACGGGATCTACCGCAACATCCTGGTCAAACTGTATCCGGATCTGAAGTTGCGTGAGATCCGGGTCACGGGGGGCGGCCAGGAAAGTGTCCTCTGGAATCGGATCAAGAGTGCGGTGTTGGAGATGCCCGTAGTACAAACCGCGCGCACCGAGGGGGCTCCGATGGGGACTGCTATGTTGGCCGGTTTCGGGGCAGGGCTGTTCAAGAGCCTTCCTGGCGTGGCGAGTAGATGGGTACAGAAAGGAACCCGCTGCAAAGTGCCCCGAAAGATGGCGCAGATATACCGTGCGCGTTTGGGACGGTACAAGCAACTGCTTGAGTTGCTGAATGGCTATTTCGATCAGAGGCAGGATTAATATCTGGAGGTATTGTTATGAGGATGTATTTCGTTCTCGGTGCTACCGTGTTAGCCCTGGGCAGCGTTGCTGCAGGTGTGGAGGATTGTCCCAAGAGCGTTTTCGCCAAGAACAACTTGGTTGCTTGGTGCATCGTACCGTTTGACGCCTCGCACCGTGGGCCTGAAGAGCGAGCCCAAATGCTGGAGCGACTCGGGATCAAGAAGGTAGCCTACGACTGGCGTGCAAATCATGTGTCGACTTTCGAAGAAGAGATCCTAGCGTACAAGCGACACGGTTTGGAATACTTTGCCTTCTGGGACTGGCATCCGGCGATGGCGCCGCTGATCAAGAAGCACGGAATCAAGCCACAGATATGGAAGACGTTTAGTGCCCCCGCCACCGGTACTCAGAAGGACAAAGTATCGACCGCTGGCCAGGAACTCATGCCGCTGGTCGATCAGACGCGAGAGTTGGGCTGTCAACTTGCCCTCTACAACCACGGCGGCTGGGGCGGAGAGCCCCAGAATATGGTGGCGGTATGCCAATGGCTGCGGCAGAACGCGAAGGCTGATCACGTGGGCATCGTGTACAACTTACACCATGGTCATGGACACATCGACGACTTCGCCGAGGTGCTAAAAGCAATGAAGCCCTACCTGCTATGCTTGAACCTCAACGGCATGAATGCGGGTGCCAAGCCCCTGATTCTACCCTTGGGTCAGGGACAGTATGATCGCACGCTGTTGGCAATCATTGCCAAGAGCGGCTATCGGGGACCAATTGGCATTCTAGACCATCGCGGAAACATTGATACCGAGCAGAGCCTCAAGGAGAATCTGCTCGGGCTGAAACAACTGCTTCAGCAAATGGGTGACGAAGAAGCGCTCAAGACCTTTGGCGACTAGTAGCCGTCTTAGCTGTAGGTAGATGGAAACAAGAGACGGCAGTTGGTCGGACGCGCGCACTGTGAGCATCCGCCACTGAGGACGGTAAATGACCCGATTCCAATTCGAACCCGCACAAAAGCCGACATTCTATTTCATCGGTGTAACGACAGGCAAATCGTCGATTATGAAGGTGTTTCCCGCGTGGGCCCAGCACCTGCAGTTAGGGGATTGCCCTATTCGAGGCATCGACTGCAAGTGGCACGACGATCCGGCGGTATACCGCCGCGTGGTGTCCTTTATTAAGGGCGATCCACATTCGCTTGGGGCCTTGGTTACTACGCATAAGATCGATCTCCTGGCTGCATGCCGTGACCTCTTTGGCAATTTGGGTGAACATGCTGGGCTGTTAGGTGAGATCAGTTGCATCTCCAAGCGCGACGGCGTTCTATGGGGGCATGCCAAAGACCCAATCACCAGTGGTTTGGCGCTGGAGGCCTTTGTGACCAGCGACTACTGGAGGCAATCTGGTGCGGAGATCTGTTTGCTTGGCGCGGGGGGCTCCTCTTTGGCCCTCACGACATACTTCATGAAACAGGTAGGTAAGGAGCGGTCTCCCGAACGCATCTACGTAACCAACCGCAGTAAGCCACGTCTCGACGCCATGCGGCGCGTCCACCAAGAGATCAACCCAGGTATAAAAATGGTGTATCGCCACTGCCCTACCGCAAAGGAGAATGATGCCGTGGTTCACGAACTACGGCCAGGTTCGCTGGTTGTTAATGCCACCGGGTTGGGCAAGGATGCGCCCGGATCGCCTCTGACGGATGCGGTGCGGTTTCCAGAAAACGGGTTGGTCTGGGAGTTCAACTATCGGGGTGATCTGGCGTTCATCGACCAAGCGCTGGGTCAGCAGGCGGCAAAGAATCTGACTATCGAGGATGGCTGGGTCTATTTCATTCATGGTTGGATCAGGGTGATTGCGGAAGTCTTCCATATTGATATTCCAACCCGCGGTCCCGCATTCGACGAGCTCTCCGAGATTGCGGCCCGGGCGAGAAAGCAATGAAAGGGGCGTGGAAGGATGGGCATAGAGAGTGGTTATAGCGTGATGGCTCCTTTCTCTGTCGATATCGACATTGACACCGGGATCATGGAGAATGCGGCAAACCATCTGGTACGCAGGGCTTCGGACATGCGCGGGTACTACGCGGACGAAGCGGCCCTGGAACGACTGATTGCCGAGAAGGACGACCCCTTGCACTATGAGGTCTTCGAAGTCCCGGTCCCTGAAGAACAGGGGCACTTGATGTATTGTATCAGCAAGCTCCAGTCCGGTCAGGTGGGTGACGAGTGTTTTATGACCAAGGGACATTACCATAATGTTGCCGAGACGGCGGAGATCTACTTGTGTCTACGGGGCCGCGGTTATATGGCGATGAAGATTGCGGACGGCACCTGGAAGGCAGAGGCAATGAGCCGGGGCCGGATGGTCTATGTCCCGCCTTACTGGGCGCACCGCTCCATCAACATTGGAGACGATCCGCTGATCTCGTTTTGTGTCTATCCTGCAGAGGCAGGGCACAACTATGGAGATATCGAAGACGAAGGATTTCCGAAGCGGGTTTTTGTTCGATCCGGGAGGATTGTGATCGAATGAGCCGAGTTCTTGTTACACCAAGATCGCTAACGAGGAGCGGCCATCCAGCCTTGGCACGCCTGCAGGAGGCCGGATACGAACTGGTGTTCTCTACACCGGGCGTGCAGCCTGACGTGGAAGAGTTGTCGCGATTGGTGCCTGGTTGCGTGGGATACCTTGCGGGCGTGGAGAGCATCTCTGCCCGTGTCATTGAGGCTGCCGAAGACCTCAAGGTAATTGCCCGCAATGGTGTAGGCATTGACAATATTGACTTGGAGGCGGCTCGCCGGGCACGTGTAGAGATTGTGCGTGCCACCGGAACCAATGCGCGCGGAGTGGCTGAATTGACGATCGCGCTCATGCTGGCACTGGCGCGCGCCGTGGCGTTCAGCGATGGCCATCTGAAACACGCCGACTGGCAACGCAGACGCGGAATCGAGTTATGTGGGCGCACTCTGGGTATTGTTGGTTGTGGTAACATCGGTCAACAGGTCGCCGGGTTGGCTTCAGCCTTGGGGATGAAGGTGGTAGCGTACGATCCCTATCCGGAGGAATCCTTCTCCACGCAGGGAGAATTCAGATACGCCGATCTTCAAAGCGTGTTTGCTGAGTCTGAGGTAATTTCATTCCATTGTCCGCCCGCAGCAGACGGCAACCCTTTGGTGACGCGCCAGAGCCTTGCGTCCATGAGGACGGGCGTCTATCTCATAAATACGGCTCGTGCCGGTCTGCTGGATGGAGACGCTGTCCTAGAGGCATTGAACGATGGTCACGTAGCGGGACTCGCTTTGGATGTTTTTGCCACCGAGCCGCCGGGACACGATCCCCTAGTGGAGCACAATCGCGTTGTCGCGACACCGCACCTCGGCGGGTATACCGAGGAGAGCATTACCCGCGCGGTCAAAGCGGCTGTTCAGGGCATCCTGGACCATCTGAAATAGACTATGTAGGAGAGCGCAATGTCAGCACAAACCCAGGTCTACGATCGCATGCGGGCGCTCAAGGTGATTCCTGTGGTGGCGATAGACGAGGTGGATGCGGCGTTACCTCTGGCGGACGCACTGATTTCCGGTGGCCTGCCTGTTGCCGAGATCACATTTCGCACGGAGGCGGCTGCCGAAGTGTTGCGATTGCTGGCTGCTGAGCGCCCCGAGTTATTGCTGGGTGCTGGAACGGTGCTCAACGTTACTGATCTCAAGCGTGCCAAGGACTGTGGAGCCCGATTCGCTGTGTCGCCGGGATTCAATTCGGATGTGGCGAAGGCGGCTCAGGATTTGGGGCTACCCTTCGCCCCGGGTGTGATGACGCCGACGGACGTCGAGGCGGCCCTGTCGCTCGGCTTGAAGACGCTGAAGTACTTTCCGGCGGAGGCCGCAGGAGGTTTGGCCTTCCTTAAGAGTCTCAGTGCGCCATACAAGCACCTGGGGATTCAGTTCATACCGACGGGCGGGATCAACGCACAGAACGTGGCCGCATACCTGGGCCTGGAGACCGTTTTGGCGGTAGGAGGAACATGGGTGGCCAAGCGGGATATGGTTGCTTCCGGCCGTTGGGACGAAATCGTAGACAACTGTAGACATATTCGCAATTTGTTATCGGCTTCTACGTGAGGGGCCGCGCATGAGAGAAATTGTCTGTCGACCAATCAGCGTTGATGTCGTGACGCAACTGCGCGAGCCTTGCCTATCCGACGCGGGGGTGCGGATCTGGTGGTTGGGGCAGGCAGGCTTCTGCATCAGCGGTGCGGGACTGAATGTCCTGATCGATCCCTACCTCTCGGACTACCTGGCTCGAAAATACCGCGGTCAGGAATTCGATCACGTTCGTATGATGTCGGCGCCCCTGCACCCGGGCCAAGTGCGGGCCGTGGACTATGTTCTGTGCACTCACCGTCATGGGGATCACATGGATCCCGACACCTTACCGGTTCTAATGGAGGTCTGCCCGAGATGTCGTCTGATAGGACCTGCGGCAGAGCGGGAGGCCGTCCACGCAATCGTCTCCGACCTTCAACGTGTCGCCTTCGTCAACGACGGAGATGTGGTAGTCCTCTCATCGGGAAACCAGGTTGAGGTCCTGGCTTCGGCGCACGAGCGTCTGATGCGTAACGAGCGGGGCGAGCACCATTTCCTGGGCTACATCCTCCAGCTTGGAGGCCTGCGTATCTATCATTCTGGTGATTGCGTTCCGTATCCCGGTTTGACCGAATCTCTGCGCCAGTGTGGTATCCACGTAGCACTTCTGCCGGTTAACGGGCGCGACCCATACCGTGCAAGTCGTGGTGTGCCCGGCAATTTCGCTCTTGATGAAGCGATAGGGGTTCTTGACGGGGCCGCCATTCCTTGGATGATCTGCCACCATTTCGGCATGTTCCAGTTCAACACTGTCCCGGAGTCCTGGCTTGAGGAGCGGATAAGGACGCTCAACCTGAACGACCGAGTGCTAGTGCCTGAAGCTGGCATAGGTTATGCGATTCACCGCAAGGGTTAAGCGCCTACGGTTGCGCCGGCAGGCTCATGTCGGGGGCATGGCGGTCGTAGGCGCGGTTTGCCAGACGGATTGACCGCTGCTTTGTGTCGGTGCTTGGATGGCTGCATTCGGGGATGTACCGCGAGAAAAGGCTGGCGATATCCGAAGGAGAGCGGCGGCTTGGTGTTACGATTATATTCACGTTTCTTAAGAAATATCGTTAAAGTTCTTGCGTATATTTTCAGATACTGTTAGATATGAAGGGTAGATGCCGTAAACGAAGCCACTCGAAAACGTTGTCCCACGAAACCTGTGGTTGCGAGTGGCCTCGCAAATGGCTGTCGCTGTTCTCGAGGCATACAGAAACTAGGAGGCAGTGTCATGCACGTCCGGAAACACGGTTTCACCCTCATCGAGCTGTTAGTCGTCATCGCCATCATTGCGCTGTTGATGGGCATCCTTATGCCGGCCTTGAGCCGGGCGCGGGAGCAATCCCGCCGGATGGTTTGCGCGGGCAATCAAAGATCCACAGGAATGGCTATGCTCATGTATGCATCAGAAAACGAGGGCAAAATGCCATCGAATACCTATTCCAACTGGGCGAATGAGTTGTCGATGTTTACAACCGACCAGATTGTCGGCCCCACGCCGAACGGACGCGGCAACGGGACTAAAGGAGATAAACACACACTGTATTGTCCCTCGATCAAGCATTCGAATGCGCCGGGGGCGGACCATCCGGCTGGCTGGCAGTTCTCTATGGCGTGGAGCAAGGGCGAGCCGTGGGAATGGCAGGACGAGACGAGTTTGAGCGCGGACCAGAAAAAGGGGTTTTTTCGCATTGTTTGGTACTTCTGGTTATTGGATAAGGTGACTCCCGACGGAACGCCTAATAATCTCTTCGAGATTGAGGGGTGTCCTTCCAAAGGATGGATTCACTCTACGGACCGATATCGTCGATATCGAGAACAGAACTTGTCACCAATACACCATCCGGCTCAGTTTGAATTTATTACCGACGAGACGTTCAGTGACGCCGCATCTGGAGCGGATCCGGCCATGTCGCAATGGGGAGGCCCTCCCATTGGTGGTGGCTACCCTTCGAAAGGATTCGCCCATTATAGCGCGCACATGCGCGGAGGTGTCCCGGCCGGTTCGAACATCTTCTTTCTGGATGGGCATCGAGAATGGCGCTCTTTTAAAGACGGTAGGGTTGATTCCATTGATCCGGCGGCATATGGCTTTGACGAGGTTCTCAAGCGGGGCAAAGGTGTCCCCGGCGCGTGGCCCTATTTCTGGTGGTAGTGTTGGTTATTCCTGGCTAGACCAAGGAACGGGGCGGAGACGGCGAAAGACTGCGGTAGGACTGGTGAAGAGAAGGAGTGTCTTACGGACCATGTAACTGTTTGCCCAAGGTTGGGGTGGATGGGCTCAACTGTAACCATTAGCATCCTATTGAGGAGGTCAAGACATGTGCAAACGAATCACTGTGTTAGTTTGTGTGGGCGTTCTGATCAATCTCCTAGCGGCGACGGCTTGGGGAGGTTTCCGCGAGGATCTTCTGGCGCACTGGCCGATGGACGAAGACGCGGGATCCTCCGTAGCCGACGTCGTCGGCGGTTTTGACGGAACCATTGAGGGGGATGTTACGTGGACGCAGGGGATGATCGGGTCTGCGATTGGGTTCCCCGGGGCGACAGGCAACTATGTGGATTGCGGGAATGTCGATATCAACATCGGCTCGAACTTCACATTGGCGTGTTGGCTGAAGGCGCCCGAGACGACTACCTATCACGACCTCTTTGGCAAGGGGCCCAAGGACGCAGGGCATTTCGAGTTGTACCTTGAGGGCAGTACAGGCGGTGGTCGGCTCGATGGTGACATTGCTGCTTATATACCCGACCTTGGTGATTTCTATTCCAACATCAAGGTCGATGACGAGACATGGCACCATATTGCCTGGACCTACGATGGTACTACCCTGATCTGCTATGTCGATGGTGGCGACACCGGGATGAAGACGTGGTCGGTAAGTGGATCCGTGGCTGCGGAGTCGGCGGAATTCAAAATCGGGTGTCTGGCGGATACGACTAACCCCTTCAACGGTCAACTCGATGATCTCGCGATTTTCAGCCGTGCCCTGTCACAGGAAGAGATTCAGGCGACGATGCTTGGTTTGGCAGAGCCCTGGTCCGCTACGAATCCCAGCCCTGTGGATATGGCTGTCGATACACCGCGCGACGTTGTCCTGAGTTGGACTCCTGGTAAACTCGCTGCGACGCATGACGTGTATCTTGGAACAAATGTTGATGACGTCAACCTTGCTGGGCGAGCCAATCCGCTGGGTGTGTTGGTTAGTCAGGGGCAGACGGGGACGAGCTACGATTTGCCCGTACGCCTTGAATTCGGCCAAACGTACTACTGGCGGGTCGATGAGGTCAATGCGGCACCCGACAACACGATTTTCAAAGGCGAAGTATGGAGTTTAACAGCCGAGACATTCGCCTATCCGATCATCGATGTCACTGCCACGAGCAACGGCGTCTCGGATGCAGGCGCTGGGCCGGAGCGGACGGTCGATGGATCTGGTCTCGACACAGCCGATCAACATTCGACGGACGCTGCTGATATGTGGCTGACTACTCTCGGTGCCGATCCCCTGCAGGTCCAGTACGAGTTCGACGCGGTCTACAAGCTGCATGAGATGCTGGTCTGGAACTACAACTTCCAGTTTGAACTCGTCATGGGGTTCGGCACCAAAGGCGTTACGGTCGAGTACTCGCAAGACGGTACCGACTGGACCGCGTTGGGAGATGTCGAACTGGTCCAGGCCACGGGCCAAGCCGATTACACTGCTAACACGATGGTTGCCTTCGGCGGTGTGCCAGCCAGGTATGTCAGGCTCACTGTCAACAGCGGTTACAGCATGGTGGGCCAGTTTGGCCTCAGTGAAGTCCGCTTCATGTCCAGCCCAGTCTCTGCCCGCGAGCCCCAACCGGTCGATGGTGACACCGGCGTGCTGCTGGGGACGGCGTTGAACTGGCGATCTGGTCGAGGAGCGGTTGCGCACCACGTTCACTTCAGCACGGATGAGATGGCCGTTGCCAGCGGTGCGGCCGCGGTTGACGTGGTGGCTGAGAGCCATTATGAACCGGGTGAGCTTGATGTCGCCAGCACGTATTACTGGAAGGTCAACGAGGTCAACGAAGCCGAAGCCGTCAGTACGTGGGAAGGCAGCATTTGGAGTTTCACGACGCAAGAATCTCTTCTCGTCGAGAACTTCGAAAGCTATACCGACGATACGGACGCCGGAGAAGCCATCTGGCAGAACTGGATCGATGGCTATGAGGACTCCGCCAATGGCTCCATCGTTGGCCATGATGAAGCTCCATTTGCAGAGCGCCAGATCGTCTTCAACGGTTCCCAGTCAATGATCTTTGCGTACGATAATGGCGTCGCGAAGATCTCGGAGACCGAGCGAACCTGGATTGCCCCGCAGGATTGGACTGGGCACGGTGTGGACGTCCTGCGACTTTGGTACAAAGGTGCCGTGGCGCCGGGGAGCATCAGCCTCGATACGGCGAGCAGCACGTACACGATGGCGAGTTCCGGCGCGGATATCTGGGGCACGGCCGACAGCATGCACTTTGCCTACGTAGAACTGACCGGCAACGGCTCGATCACGGCGCGCGTGGACGGCATCACCAATGGCGGTATCTGGGCCAAGGTCGGTGTGATGGTCCGTGAGAGCCTGGAGCCCGGTGCCGTACAGGCGATGATGGCTGTGACGCCGGCGAATCTCGTCTCCTTCGTGCACCGTTTGAGTACCGGCGGGGGCACGACCGATGCGAACGGCGACGCCGATGCCTTCACGATGCCGCACTGGGTCAGGGTCACGCGCGAAGGGAATATCCTGCGCGGCGAGCACTCCACCGACGGGGTCAACTGGTCCGGGCCGACCGCTGATGCGACCGATGCTGAAGTCGGTGCTTTTCTGCCGCAGACGGTCTATGTGGGGCTGGCGATGTCGTCGTTCAGGCCCGGTGAGTTTGCCCAAGCGACGTTCTCGGACGTAAAGACGACCGGCACCGTTGCTGGCGGGGCGTTTGTTACATCCCAGGACATCGGCATCACGAACAACGCTTCGGAGCCGCTGTTCGTGGTTGTCGAAGACGCAGCCGGACATAGCGCCGCAGTGCCCCATTCGGATGGAGCCACTGCGGTCAACGCGAGCATCTGGACGCCCTGGGACATTCCGCTTAGTGAGTTCACCAACAGTGGCGTCAACACCTCGGCGATCAAGAGGATGATTATCGGTGTGGGCGATCGTAGCGCTCCTGTCGTGGGCGGCGCCGGCCAGCTTTACTTCGATGACATTCAACTCCGCAAGAGCGAGATCGCCAGTGACGGACCCATCCTTCACTTGGATGCGTCGGCTTTGGATCTACAGGACGGCGACCCGGTCGTCGAATGGGGCAGCGCGTCGGCCGCCGGCACGCCTTTGTTTCAGCAGTCCCAAACGCCTGGAGGCGGACCGGCCGTGCTCTTGGATGGTTCCTCCCATTTCGGTCAGGTCACCCTTCCTTGCTCCTCTGCTGGCGACTTCATCCTTGTGGCGGTGATCAGTCCCGAGGATATCAACGCCTACCATAACATTATTGATGATGACGCCAAGCAGCGGCCTATGTTGTGGGTGGATAATCGGTCTCCGAGCACGTACGAGGCTAACTATAGCGCCACCGGCGCTATCGCTGCCGAGGCCGGCGGCACCGGCGCCGAGCAATGGGACATCATAATCATGGATTCACGGTCTGGGACTTTCTACCTCAACAGTCCCACCGTCACTCATTTCATGGACACGGTGCCGTGGTTGCCTGCCGCTGGATCGCAGGGGTTCGGTCTCTTCAATCGCGACGGCGGAGCAGCGTTTCAGGGACGCGTGGCCGAATTGCGCATATACAATGACGCCAGAGCCTTTGGGTTGGATTTTGGCGTCCTCTACGAGGAGCTGTTCGACAAGTGGTTTGTTGGGGAGGGACAATGACCCGTTCACCGGTATGATGAGTGAACGTATCATAGGAATGAAAACTGCTAACGATCCGGGGGCGGTGGCTTGGTCCACCGCCCCCTGTTTGGCTGTTCTGATGTGGAGAACCGATGGGTGAAGCACGCAAGGAGGTTTTGAGGCTCGATGGTGACCGCCGCTTGAAGCTCAAATTCCTCGGCAGCAAGGTCACCACCGATGCTGGGCTGCTGGCCTACCGCTAACTGGGTGAGGCGTTTGCGATGACCACAATGGTTCAAGGTACGTTCCAGGACAGCCGGCTCCGCTGCACCTCGCTACAGAGCATCCTCAGTGCTTCGATGGGCTGTTCAGGAGCCGGCAACTACAACTTCGACGCCTCTCTCCTCGAAAGCAGATTGCAGAGCTTTGTCGATTGCATCGCTTATGACGACATCAATCTGGTCTATCGATGCGAACCGAGCGAACGACACCTTGCCGATCTTGCTGCTGTCGCAGAGGAGAATCACACGGTTCGCTATACTGATCTGTGTTCTTTTGGTTTCTGCTTGTCTAAGATCCGGCGTGGTGGCACCCTTGCTCAACGATAGACCGTTCACTCCCATAAACGCCTTATCAACCGTTAGGCCCGAGTACGTCTCTTTGTCTTGGATCCCGATGGTACAATGAAAACGCTTTCGTAGGATTCCACCCATGAGGATCACCTCGGTGCCCTGCTGTTCCTCAAGGGCACCGGCGATCGCAAGATCGTTGGTGATGACTGTGATGTTCTGTCTTTCGACTAGGAGTTTGGCGAGTTCGAGCGTGCTTGTTCCTGTGTCGAGAACCACTCTGTCACCGTCTTCAATGAGAAACAGGGCTGCTTTGGCGATCGATCGTTTTTCCTGGAGATGCTGAACCTCTTTCTGCCTCGAGCTGAGTTCGAAGCCGGTCTTGGTCTTCTGGATGGCTCCGCCGTGTGTTCGAGTAAGCAAACCCGCGCGATGCAGTTGCCGGAGGTCTGTTCGGATGGTGGCGCTGGAGACGTGAAAAAGATCGCAAAGCTCTTCCACGGTCATTTTCCGGTGCTCGTTGATACGGTCCACGATCTTGATTCTGCGTTCTTCAGCAAACATGCATTCCTCCTTTCATTTCTGCGAATGCCGAATAACTCGAACTTGGCATCAACGGCACATTCCATTATAAATACATTATAAACGATTGCGATGTGATAGCAAGTTGTCTCTATCTTTCATAATGCTTTGCTGTTTTTTGTTATTGCAATCCCTCTCTGTTGCTATATAATGAAAGAATATGACAAGGTAAAATAGTAAACAGCAGAGCGTGTGCCATGCCGGGTCGGGCAGGACACCCTTGTTGGATCAGCCGGAAGTACGGATTAGGAGACGATGCGAACAGGCGGTAACGGGAGCCTCTCTCGGCAAGAGAGTGTTTCGAACGAACCACAGAGCGATGCGATAAGAAGGAGAATTCACATGTGTGAATCGATGAAACGCCGCGAGTTCTTGAACAAATCCCTGATTGTTTCGGCGGGTGTTGTCGTGGGGGGCGCTACCAGCAAGAGCGTTCGCGCTGCCTTGGCTGAAGAGGAGAAGGAGAATGCCGCAACGATCCGGCGAACTCGAAGCTATAACGCCCAGATGGAGTATCGTCGTTTGGGTAAGACCGGTTTGTGGATCTCGGCTGTGTCTTTGGGAGGGCATTGGAAACGCATCAACAAGATAATTGGCACGAGTGAGATCAACGCGTACAACGCCCCTACGGCTAAGGAGCAGCTTGGACCGTTCATGAAGAATCGAGAAGAGGTGATTCACTATTGTCTTGAGAAGGGGATTAACTGCATCGATCTGGCTGGTGATTCTGAGGCGGAGGTCTACTGTCGGGCACTGGGTAAGTCACGCGATAAGATGTATCTGGCGTATTCCCATCCTGCCAGCGAGTTGCGCGTTCCTCAGAATCGCAAGGCTGACAAATTGCTTGACCTGTACAAGGCGGGCCTGAAACGCTGCAACATTGAGTACGCTGATGTCTGGCGACTCATGGCTCTCGAACGAGGTGGTAAGCACAGCCAAGGGGATGTAGAAGCAATGATTGAGGCCTTGGACAAGGCGCGCGAGCAGGGGCTGTGTCGGTATACGGGTTTGTCCACCCACGATCGCCGATGGGCAGAGATGCTCGTTAAGACCTACCCGGATGTAGTCCAGGTTATTGTGACGCCGTATATGGCTAAGTCCAAGGTTCTACCGCGGAGTAGCTTTTTCGGTGCCGTCAAGAAATATGATGTGGGTTTGCTCGGAATCAAGCCGTTTGCCAGCAATTCGCTGTTCAAAGGTGACGGTTCTCCGGACAGTCCGGATGCCGAGGAGGATGACCGGCGGGCTCGCATGGCCGTTCGCTACATCCTGAATAATCCGGCGATTACCGCGCCGATTCCAGGATTGACCAGCACTCATCAGGTCGACAATATGATCCAAGCGATCAAGGAGCGACGTGAATTGGATCTCGCCGAGCGGGCCGAACTTGAAGAGATCGGAAATGAGATGTTTGCTCGTCTTCCCGCCGAGTACCAGTGGCTGCGGGATTGGGAATACGTTTAGTAGGAAAGCTCACATTGAGTCGCACATCTAGAGAAGACCTATACTGAGGCAGCGGATGAGAGCAAGAAGTGAAAGACTGTGGATACTGTACGCGTGTTTTGCAGGAGGACTGCTTGCTGTGGGATTGGCGGGATGTCTGTGCCAAGAAAGCGGCGAACCGGTTGGCAAAGATCCGACGGAGGCGGCCAAAGAGCAAGTCGAACCACCTGTGGCAGCACCGGCATTGTTGGTCTCTGATGATGAAAGCGAAGAGGATGAGCCCGAATGGGCAGATAATTCCTATTGCTATGTGTGCCACGTAAACTATGACGGCGAAGAACTGACGCAGAATCATGAGATCGCAGGCGTCGGCTGCGAGACCTGTCACGGTATTTCGGAAGAGCACAGTGCCGACGAAGACGGGATCACGCCTCCGGATAGAATGTTCCTGAAAGATCAGATCAACCGCTTCTGTACGACGTGCCACGCGCAGGCTGACATAGATCGTTGTGGCGAACACAAGCCTCTCTTTGACAAAGAAAGCGGCGACAAGCATGTATGCTCCGATTGTCATGGCAATCACAGCATGGCTGTGCGGACTCGGATTTGGGACAAGGAAACCGGCGAACTAGTTTCCGACGATGGCGTTCGCATGATGTACGAAAACTCGCCGACCCGGGGCCATTTGGGGACAAAGAAACCGGCGAACTAGTTTCCGACGATGGTATTCGCATGATGTACGAAGACTCGCCGACCCGGGGCAATTCGTAGGCCGGGCAGGCGCGTCTGTCCAGAGGCGGAGCATTGGCGCGTAATGGGTCGTGCGGCTCCGGGCGGTGAGGGTTGTGTAGGAGATTCGGAGGTTCCTGTGAGGGTCCGAGCCTGGGTACGGGTGTCTTGTGTGGGCGTGATCCTCGTCTGCGCGGCCGCACCTACATGGGCTCAACGCAGCCCGGCAACGGAAGGTCGTCTGAAGAGCCTGCCCGGAGAGCTTCACCGGCTGAACATTACCGAGTTCATGGCCGCCAATAAGGGTGGGCTATCCGATGGTGACGGCCGCTGCTCTGATTGGATTGAGATCTGTAATGCGGCCAGCACGCCGGTCAACTTGGCCGGCTGGCATCTAACGGATGACCCGGAGGACCTGTTAAAGTGGACCTTTCCCGGTAGCGTGGACATTGCAGCCAGAAGCTATCTGCTGGTCTTCGCTTCGGGTCGTGATGCTGGCGGGAACGCCTACCTCGATGCGACCGGGCATCTGCACACGAGTTTTCGCATTGACAAGGACGGTGGCTATTTGGCGTTAGTGGGCCCGGATGGCGAGACGGTCGTCCATGCGTACCACAATTACCCACCCCAAACGCGTAACGTTTCGTATGGGCTTTCTCAACAGGTTGATTCTCTTGTCCCCGCCTTTGGCGAAGCGGCGTTTCACGTTCCTTGCGACGGCGAGCAAGATCACCTTTGGACAAGCACGGGCTACGCTGATTCACTGTGGACTCGCGGCTGGATGGGTATTGGGTTTGGCGCAAGCAATGCTGTCGCCCAGGGATTGTTGGCTCGCTGGCCGTTGGATGAGGGAACCGGTATTGTCGTGGGCGATGAGGTGAGTGGATATCACGGCGTTCTCGTTGGTGACCCTGGGCCGACATGGGGCCAGGGACACGAGGGCGACGGGACGGCGTTGGGGTTCGACGGCCAAGCCGGAGAGTACGTTGATTTCGGCAACGTGGATATCAACCTTGGTTCGGATTTCACCCTGGCATGCTGGGTCAATGCGCCCCCAGCGGCTTTGGGACGATACGGTGTGCTTCTTGCCAAAGGCCCGAAGAATGCCGGTCATTACGAGTTATACCTCAATGGCAGTACGGGCGGCGGTCGCACGAACGGGGGAGCTGCGATGTACGTGCCGGACTTAGGCGACTTCTGGTCCGGTTATGTTGTACCCGACGGCAATTGGCATCATCTTGCTTGGACCTATGACGGAGCCAGTGTCAATCTCTATGCAGATGGGCACGTGTGCCGGACATTTCGAGCCAGCGGGGAAGTGGCGCCGGAGAGCGCGCCGTTCAAGATCGGCGCATTGGCAGATGGAGGTCTACCTTTCCTGGGAAGCCTTGACGATGTTCGTATCTACGCTGCGGCCTTATCGCCGACACAGGTCCAGTCTCTCACCGATGGCTGGTCGGCCGACCTCAAAACAGACGTCAGCACTGAAATGCTCGGCATCAACAGCACCCTCTGGATGCGCTTCAACTTCACCTGTTCGAATCCGGCCGCGTATGACTTCCTTCTGCTGCGCTTGAAGTACGCCGACGGATTCGTGGTTTATCTCAATGGTGTAGAGGTCGCGCGAGACAATGCCCCGCAGGACGCCGGGTGGTGTTCGGCCGCATTGACGGCGCGCCCGGCCGCATCGGTCGAGACGTTCGCGGAATTCGACCTGTCGGCGTACATCCATCTGCTGTATCCGGGCGGGAACGTCTTGGCACTGCAGGCCCTCAACGATAGTCCGGCAGACCCCGTCTTCTTAATGCTGCCCGTGCTGATCGCGGGCTGCGACGCGACGCAAGGGGAGAATCAATGCTATTTCATGTCTCCCACGCCAGGTTGTGTAAATGCGACAGGCTACCCTGCCTTGGCAGAGGTGCCGCAGTTCTCGACACGCTCCGGCACATTTGCTGATCCATTTCTGCTTGAGCTGAGCGTCGCATCGCCCGATGCTGAAATGTTCTACACGGTAGATGGTTCCGAGCCCACGCAGGGCTCCCGCAAGTACATCGCTCCCATTCCCGTCAGTCACACGCTCGAGGTTCGTGCGCGTAGCTTCGAGACGAACAAAGTGCCGAGTCCTGTGGTAAGCCATGTATTTCTGGCCCTTGATTCAGACCTAATCGACTTCAGTTCAAATCTTCCCATCGTGCTGCTTGATACATGGGGGCACAACATCCCCGGCTCGGCCAGCGACAGCTACGCCGAATCGCGTGCGGTCTTTATCGACACAGACAGCGGGGGCCGAGCCAACGTGGTCGATGAGATCAACCACGCTGAGCGGGCCGGCATACGGATTCGCGGGCGAAGCTCCACGCGTTTCCCCAAAAAGCAGTACAAACTCGAAACGTGGGGTTACGATAACGAGGATCACCATGCCGGGCTGTTGGGTCTGCCCGACGAATCGGACTGGGTCCTGTACGGACCTTATAGTGACAAGAGCCTTATGCGTAATTACCTGGCCTATCGATGGTGGGAGGCGCTGGGGCACTATTCGGTGCGGACGCGTTTCTGCGAGGTCTTTTTGAACGACGACGACGGTCAAATGATGTCCTATGCCGACGACTATGTCGGGGTCTATCTTTTGACAGAAGCTATCAAGATCGGCACGGATCGCGTTGACGTCGCCGAGCTGACGCGACAAGACAACGCCAAGCCGGAGATTACGGGGGGGTACATCATCGAGATGGGCAACGCCAACTCGGGCGGTTTTGCGTCCAATAACAGCGGCCAAACCGTGCAGTTCAGCTATTGGGATCCTGATGCCTGCCAGTTGACCCCACTCCAGAAGCAGTATGTCCGGGACTACATCACTGATTTCGAAATCGCCCTATATGGCCCCAACTTTGACGACCCCGCCGACGGCTACGCTGCGCATACCGATGTAGATTCGCAGATCGACTATGAGATTCTGCGCGAGTTTACCCGCAATTTCGACGGAGGCAGCACGTTCTTCCACCTGGACCGTAATGGCAAGCTGACGATGGGTCCCCTGTGGGACTACAACATGGCCATGGGAAACGTCGACTATGCACATAACGACGAGCCCGGATACTACACCACCGGCTGGAACGATTCTTACATGGCTCCCGGTGTCAATGGCTGGTGTCCCTGGTGGTACCGATTCAAGGATGATCCCGACTACCAACAGAGGCTGATCGACCGCTGGTTCGAATTGCGCCGGGGGTCTCTGTCTGATGTGAGTGTTTTGGCCGACATCGCAACGGCTGTGGCTTTACTGGAGCAAGAAGCCACCGCCCGCAACTTCGAGCGATGGCCGGTTCTCGGAACGTACATCTGGGCCAATCCGCCCGGATGGAACGATCGACGGACATACCAGAGTGAAGTGGACTGGATGCGGCAATGGCTACTGGAGCGCGCTGCCTGGATCGACGAGCAGTTTGTCAAGCCACCGCATATTACCCTGGAGCAAGGCCTTCCGAACGGTCAAGCCATCGCTACCTTGGGGTGCGAGGATCGGAGCGGAGAGATCTATTACACCCTGGACGGTTCGGATCCTCGAGTCTTCGGCTGCTCGGGGCCAGAGAGCATCTTGCTGGTCCCGGAGGACGCGCCGAAAGAAGTCCTTGTCCCCACCGGGCCCGTTGACCCGTCGTGGAAAAACGACGGAGCGTTTGACGATTCGGCTTGGACCGATGCCGACTATGTTGCGGGCGGAAGCGGCGGCGTAGGATACGATGAGAGTCCGGACTTTCGGCCGTACATTTCCTACGATGTCAGCTGGCTCATGAATGGCGATATCGAGCCCGGCGCAAACACGACCTGTTACATACGCATTCCCTTCTCCGTCAGTCCGGAGGATGTTGGCGCCTTCTCGGCCCTGAGCCTGTCGGTCCGCTTTGACGACGCCTTTGTGGCGTATCTCAATGGAACGGAAATCGCTCGCTCGGAGAACGCCCCTGCTGTGCCCGCTTGGGATTCCGCCGCCGAGCAGACCCTTGCAGAGTTTTCTGCATTCGTTGCCTATGACGTATCCGAGTTCGTAGCGGAGTTGAGGCCCGGTCGCAACATCCTTGCCGTTCATGGTATGAATTATCTGCCGGCCAGTTCCGATCTGCTGATCTCCGCGAAGATGGAAGCTTTCGTTGTCGGTGGTCGTGATGGCCTCTTTTGTGGGGACCTCGCAGCGTCGGCGCTGAAGTACTCGCCGACCAAGCCGATCCTGCTGCACGAAAGCACGGTCTTGAAAGCCAGGACATTATGTCCGGGACATCCCCTCAGTTCCTGGAGCGGCTTGGCCGTCGCCCGGTACGACGTCAACGCGTGCGAATCAGCTCTTCGCGTCACGGAGATCATGTACCACCCCGTTGATCCTGACACGCGTGACTCCATCACTCAGGACGACTACGAGTTTGTGGAGATCAGGAACACGGGAACGCTGGCGGTCAGTCTTGCCGGGTCGCGTTTCACGGACGGGATTGAATTTGCCTTCCCCAATCTCGAGCTCGCCCCGGGCGAGTACTTGGTCCTGGCCAAGAACCCGACGGCTCTGCAGGCGCAACACCCGACCTTACCGGCCGGCGCGGTTGTCCTGGGACCGTACGGGGGACACCTCAGTAACGGCGGCGAACGGCTGCGCTGGGAAGACCATACCGGTGCGATTGTGCAGCAGTTCTCCTATGAGGACTCCTGGTGTCCGCTAACCGACGGTCGCGGCTTCTCTCTCACAGCGACCGAGCCATCTTCAAACCATCCCCAGGGACTGAGCCTCAGGCAATCGTGGCGAGCCAGCACGACGCTGGGTGGCTCGCCTGGATGGGATGACCTGCTGCTCTTGCCTTTGCCATGAGAAAGGAAGCTCATTGTAGACACTCCACCTGTCAACTGGAACATGCTGGATTAGCTGGGCGTACGGTGTAAAAAACATTCCCGCCTAACTCCTTCTGCAGCATTGACATAAGGTCGTGGTGGATGAAAGCTATTGCCTGTTGGATGAGGATTTCGTAGCGTGTTCGGACTATGAAACAGAAACTCTGGCTCACGCTGGCCACTTGCCTGGCTTACTGCATCGACAAGGAACTCTATAAAGCCCTTGACTATCTCCGGGAACAGGTGCGAGTCCTTGTGGAGCATCAGGAAAAACAGGACAAACGTATTCGGCTGACCAACAGCCAGCGGATGAGGGTGGCGGCCAAGGCCAAGCGGCTCAGCCGAAAGATGTTGGAGCAATGTACCGAGCTGTTCACACCCGAGACGATCATGCGGTGGTTCCGGGAACTGGTGGCTCAGAAGTATGATGGCTCTCAAAACCGAACGTCGCCCGGCCGACCACAGATTACCCAGGAGATTGTAAATCTCGTCATTCGATTCAAGGAAGAGAACCCTCGCTGGGGATACCAGAAAATCAGGGATCAAATCGTTTATCTGGACTACAAGATCAGTAAGTCCAGTGTAAAGAACATCTTGATCGAAAACGGTTATGATCCAGAGCCAGACCTAACCGTCCGATCAACCTGGCATGAGTTTATCAAGAGTCATTGGGAGGTATTAGCCGCCTGTGATTTCTTTACCATTGAGCTTCTTGTAGGCCGAAAACTGGTCCGCGGTACGGTGTTCTTTGTTATGGAGTTTGCGACCCGGAAGGTCTTTTTCACTCCTATCAAGCTTCAGCCGGATGGAGCGTATATGAAACAGGTGGCGAAGATTCTTACGGATGTGGAGGATGGTTTTCTCCGTGGAAAACGGTATTTAATCCATGATCGAGATCCGCTGTATACCACAGAGGGATTCCATGAGATCTTGAAGAGCTCTGGAATAGAACCGGTGAAACTTCCTGCCCGAAGCCCAGATTTGAATTGCTACGCTGAACGCTATGTCAAATCCGTAAAATCCGAGTGCT
>Ga0208279_1000186_pt1 | contig 58408 bp, 54 predicted proteins | sample AntAceMetag02UKM_FD_184766 | JGI IMG/M metagenome (GOLD analysis project Ga0208279, IMG submission 184766) | Saline lake microbial communities from Ace Lake, Antarctica - Antarctic Ace Lake Metagenome 02UKM (SPAdes) (version 2) | ecosystem: Environmental > Aquatic > Non-marine Saline and... | reverse complement strand
TCTATTTGACTCATGGGACTCCTCCTTTTTGGGTCACATTTTCCCATGAGGCAACGAATATGCAATAGTCACCTTTTCTCGTGAGGCAACGATTGTCTTTGGGTCACCTTTTTAGTGAGGCAATTCGCCGTTTTGACATCCCCTGAAAACTGCTGTATAGTTGATAACTAACCAGTTAGTCATTAGTGATAGCGGGCTCGGTGCGGCCGGTCTCCTGGCCATGTCATACGCTTCCCGCGAACCAGCCTGATTGACCACAACAAGCTCTCACAGGAGGACAGAATGTCCCCTAAACCTGATGTCAGTGAGCAGCGCACTGCGCAGATCATCGAGGCCGCCACGGCCGTCTTTGCCGAGAAGGGTTTCGACCGCGCCACCATGGAGGACATTGCCGACGCCGTCGGCATCAACAAGGCCACCATCTACCTCTACTTTGACAGCAAAGACGCTCTCATCCGGGCCATCGCCGAGGCTCTCTTTGCCCAGGAGCTGTCCGATCTGCAAGCCGCCCACGATCTGCCAGGCACTGCCACCGAGCGGCTGACCGCGTACTATCAAGCCCTCAGCGCTGAAGAAGCCGAGGTGCTGCCCCTGATGCCCATCCTCTACGAATTCTATGCCCTGGGCCTGCGCCGCGCAGATGTGCGCGCGGTGATTGCCGGCTTTATAAGCCAATCGGCCGGGCTGTTGGAAGCCATCATTCGAGAAGGAATTGAGAACGGCGAGTTCGCCCCTACCGACGCACGCCAGGCCGCGCGGGCCCTGGATGCCCTGCTGAGCGGCACCATCTTGCACTGGGTCTATGCGCCGGAGGAGATGGACGTCAACGCGCAGTTGCGCTACGGCACCCAGTTGGTGTTTCAAGGACTACTGAGTCACAAATAGGAGGCTGCAATGGGAGTAAAAGCACGGTGTTCAAGCCTTTTCCTGGGATGGATCTTGGTGTTGCTGGTTCTGGTAGTATTGGAGCCAGTGTTGCCAAGCGCAGCACAGCGCGGCAAAGACCAGGTAATGGACGAGATGACGCTGGTACAGGTAACGCATATCCCCGGCACCCAGGAAACAACCTTTCGAGATGCGCTGCTCAGCGGCAATGGGCGCAAGGTTGTCTACGGTGCGCCCGCGGGTTCCAGCATGGAGCGCACTCTATACGTGGCGAACAGCGACGGCACGGGAACGGCTCTCGCTTTTGACACCAGTGTAGGAGATCCCGAGATCAAAGGCATGCAACTGCTGGACGTCAGCTACGATGGCAAAAAGATCCTGTACTTCAAGCAGGATCGTTATCGAGAATGTTCGGCCTGGCTTGTCGAGCACGACGAGTCGTCCTGCGGGTACTACCTCTATGATGCAGACACCCAGGCCAGCGCGCGGGTCACGCCCTGTTATTCGGATCGCCGTATAGGCACAAAAGTGTGCCTCTGGCCCTCGTACGATTCGCTCGTTGTGCTGAGCGGTGACGGCCAAAACGTGTTTTTGGTTTCCAGCGGGAGGTGGCAATGTACCGTCCAACCGTCCGCATACGGGAGATACCCGACGTGGCAATGGAGCTGTGGCATACCCGGCGATGCCCACAGGTTATACCGCGTTCCCACAACGGAATTGGCCAATCCCCATGCTGTGGACGTATGGGGGGATAGCCTGGAAAGCATACTCCCCGACGGCGGGCGCCTGTATGCCTACGATCCTCTCCGGGTGGACTATGCCGGAGCGATGACGGCCATCCTGCTCACCATCAGCGGTGAGAGCGGCGGCACCCTTTCCGAATCGGGTATCTACCTCAACGGCGGCGACGGCTGGCACCGCCTGTCCACGCCCACGGTTGTGAACCATAACTATGTCTTTGATCTCAGTGCGGACGGGAATTGGGTGGCCTATAACGCACCTTATTCCAGTGGCAGCACCTATCATATCCAACACGTCGGTGGCAGTCCCTCCTATGCGAACCTGGTGCCTGAATCACTGGGGTACCATACCTTGAGAGGCATCGCCCAGGATGGCCTGCACGTGCTTTTTGAAGATGGACTGGTAAATGCCTATGCGTTGTGGCTCGCCGACCGCAACGGGACCTTTGATCCCGTGACGGCGATTGCGCCCGGGCCTGCCTGCGACACGGCCCGCCTTTCGTATGACGGGCAAAAGATTGCCTGCCCAATGGATCAGAACGGCGTCGGGGACCACCAATACTTTGTCGTGCATGGGCAGGCCAACCCTGACCTGAGCGTAGACTCTTTCGCCCTCGACCCCGCCGCCATCACGTACAGCGGCGGGCGTTACACCTTCTCCGTGGATGTGACCGTGCGCAACACCGGCGCGGCCCCGGCCCTCGATTTCCAGGTGCGTTTCAGCGACAACGGCGGTTGGAGCGAGACGCGTACCATCGCCAGCCTGGCCCCCGACGCGAGCACGGTGTTACACCTGGATTGGGACCTCACCAGCCTGCTCACCGCCGGAAAAGGACAGGCCAATGTGCAGCTTACCGTCACCGCCGACCCCGACGATCTGATTGCCGAAGCGAGCAACCTCAACAACACCGCTTCCGCCTCCACCGACGTAGACGCCCGCCCCCACATCCTGCAAATCCAGCCCCGGTTTAGACTGGACTCGACCTACTTTTTGAACAACCAGAGCGTAAACAATCCTATCAAGGCGCTGGTGGACTGGAACGGCGACCTTGCCGGCAATGGCGACCCGCCCTACGGCGACGTCTACTTTGACCTCAACGGCGTTCAGGTCAGTGAAGCCGGGCAGTCGTGGGGGGCAGAGCACACCTACGACATGGGCAGCAGCGATTTCCAGAGCAGTTTCTCCTGCGCCAACAACACCATCCAGGTCTGGGCCGTCGGCGATTTCGAATCCCTGAAAAGCACCCTCCAGCCCACCGTCTTTCCCTTCCCCGGCTGGGTGGACTGGCTGGAAAACCTGCACCTGGGCGAGTTCAGCACCGAGGAACAGGCCCCGCTGGTCGAGTACACCTACGCCTTCAAGTACCCCGAAGACCCCTTCGAGGCCACCTGGACGCCGCCTGGCTGGGTTCCCTATCTGGGCGGGCACGAGTTGGGCATCCTGGAGACCCAGTCCGAGGCCAACGCCACCGGCAAATCGGACGGCGCCGGCTCGGTCGGCGTCTCCGGCCAGACCGGGTTGGGATTGGGCGCGCTCAACGTTGACGGGAACCTGTCGGGCCGGGGGGACGCCCGGTTCACCTGCGGCGAGAGCCTGGACCTCACCGGTGCTGAACTGAACTTCGGTATCCACGCCACGGTCGAGCAGGAAGCAGGCCTGGCCGACGTCGTCCCTGCCGTGCGCGCCGCCGAGGCCTGGCCCGTAGTCGGGCGCGTCATCCGCTGGGTGAACGAGAGCGCGCAGGTCAAGGCCAGCCTCACCCCCGGCATAGACATCGCCACCCAATTCGAGGCGCGAGACGACGAACTCCAATTCGTCAACGGCGAGGGAACCGGCAGCATTGACGCCAGGGTCGAGCTATCCACTGAACCTTGCCAGGACCTCAGCGCCAGCGTTTACGGCGGCGGCACCCCCTACGTCACCTTGCAGGTGCCCAAGAACCCCGGTTATCTCAAAGAAGTGGGCATTGACCTCTACTACGGCGCTACTTTCCAGGCCTGGGAGTTTGAGACCGAATACGAGCGCAAGGTCAACTGCCACTATCCCGGCGAGTGCAGCGATGTCGAGAGCAGTGGGATGATGGCTATGGCGGATGGCGCGGATTGGCATCTCATCCCTCGCAACTACGTCGCCTCCGGGCCGATGCTCCGCGCCACCGGTGTGCTGCTACAGGCAACCACCACCACCACCGAGACCGTGCTGGTCAGCCCGGCCTACGCCCGCCCCGAACCGGCGCTGGCCGCGCTTGCCGACGGGCTCCGCCTGCTGGCCTACGTCCACGACGACACCGCCAAGCCTCACGGGCGCGGCACCGAGATCCACACCCTGGCCTGGGATGGCAGTTGGGGTAGCCCGGTCTCCCTCACCGACGACCAACAGCCCGATTTCGCCCCCGCCGTAGCCTTTGACGGGGACGGGGACGGCCTGGTCGTCTGGGAGCGTTCCACTCTGGCGACGGGCATCACCCCCGCGCTGAACATCACCTTTGCCCAGAGCCTGGAGATCGTCGCCCGCACCTGGGTCAGCAGCACCGCCACCTGGGGAAACGTCGTCACCCTGACCAGCGACAGCCTGATGGACCACGCCCCGCGCCTCTCCGCCGGAAACGACGGCACGGTGATGGCCCTCTGGCAGACCAACGACGGAACAGACATCCTGGGCACGGCGGCCCATCCGCTCACCTTCACCTACGCCATCTGGGACGGCTCTACCTGGGACAGCCCCGCCGTCGCCATCACCGGCCTGCACGACGTGCTCGGTGCTGCCTTCGCTGCCTACTCCTCCACCCAGGCGGCTTTGGTCTATGTCGTGGACGCCGACGGCCTGCTGACCACCACCCACGACAGCGATCTCTACTACGCCACCTTCGACGGCGCGTCCTGGAGCATCCCCACCCGCCTGATGAACGACACCATCAGCGACACCACCCCCGCCCTGGTCTACGACGGCTCCGGCAACCGCCATCTCCTCTGGCTGCGGGACGGCGATCTGGTCTGGCTGGAGAACTCGTGGAACGTCGGCGATGCCCGGACGGTGCGCGCCGCCAGCACGGAGGCCGGCTTCATGGGCTTTTCCCTCAACCGTGACCCCGCCGGGAACCTGGCCGTGGTCTGGCAGGGGACAGGTGACGACGGCGCCGACCTGACCTACAGTATCTACGACGCCGCTAACGATGCGTGGGGCGCCGACAACACCTTGATGAGCGACCCCAACGTCGAAGCGGCTCACAGCCCAGCCTTTGGGAGCGACGGCACGCTCTACCTGGCCTACCAGCAGGTGGCGACCGAGTTCGTCACCCGGACGTTCACCTCCCCCTCCACCTTTACCGTGACCAACATTCCCACGCCGGGCGTCAGCTCGCTGGTCTTTTTAGAACACACCGTCGGGCGCGACCTGGCCTTTGACAGCCTGACCATCACGCCGGCCAACCCCGCGCCGGGGCAAGCGGTCACGCTGACCGCCGTGCTGCGCAATACGGGCGACCTGGCGGTGGTCAACCCACAGGTGGCTTTTTACGACGGAGCATCCCAGATCGGCAGCACGCAGACTCTATCCACCCTGGCGGCAGGATACACAGCCACGGTGCAGGCCAACTGGACGGTTCCCGCACTGGCGGCCGCCCACATGCTCAAAGCCGCGGCCGATCCCAACGGGCAAGTTACGGAGAGCGACGAGACCAACAACGAGGTCACTTGGCAGACGGTGCTCCCTGACCTGCAGGTAGAGGTGGTGTACACAGCCCACAGCACGGCGACCATCACCGCCACCGCGCGGCTGGTCAACACTGGTGTGCTGGCGGCTGCTGCGCCATTCGATGTCGCCTTCCGCGCCGCCGACCCGCTGACCGGCACGCTGCTGGGCACGGTCGCGGTGGGGGGCGACCTGGGTGTGGGCGAGCAAGTCACCGTCACTCTGGCGCTGACCGATACCGCCTCCCTGGCCGGGCTGGGCGACCTCCTGTGGGCTATAGCCGACGCGGGGGAGGCAGTGGCGGAGGCGGCCGAGGGAAACAACAGCGACTATGCCCGCCTCGCTGTCCTGCCCGACCTGACGCTGACGGCGGCGGACATCGTCGGCAGCGGGCCGGTCGTCGTCACCGTGCGCAACGCCGGGGTGGTCACCGCCACCGCGCCGGTCGTCGCCGTGCGGCAAGGTGGGCCGACCGGCCCGCTGGTCTACAGCGGCACGCTGAGCACGCTGGGGCCGGGAGACTCGGACACGGTGACGCTAACTCCCGTGACGGGGCAGGTCGAACTATGGGCCTATGCCGACCCCGACCACCTCATCGCCGAGAGCGACGAGAGCAACAACCTGGCAGTACGAGAGATGATGATTTACTTCCGCATCTATCTGCCGCTGGTGTTGCGTAACTGTGCGCCATAGTCGAGACGTGCAGACGGCTTGAAGAAAAAGATTGGGCAGTAAATAGCAAGGTTTGCCTTTGTATGGGTAGGAGCGGCGGCTAACAACCACATGAACCCGACCGCGCTACGCGCGCGCAAATCGGCGGCCGAACGCGCATTGTGGTTTGTCTCGTGGCAAAGGTACTCACGCCGAACCCGCGCGGCGGGTTATGTGGAACATTCGGCGGCATCGCTCTCCCCCCCCCAAGCGGGGGGAGGCTCCCCGCCGAACGGCGCGGCGGAATCCGCTTTGTCGTCGTCGCCGCTTTGCCTTTGAACTATCCTGATTCTAACGGATTCTGTGGCCATGTCTTAGTACGAGCGCGCTATGCATTTCTGAGCCTTTGTGGCAATATTGACCGACAACTTAGCGGAGGTCAATATGTCATCACCGGTTCGCAACAGGAAGTGCAGCAAAGAGAAAGATGCTAGTTCTTCGTCTAAGGGATCGAAAAGGATCTGCGTCCCGATTGAACGAGAGAAATATGGTCGGATACTTGCTGAAGATGCAGCATTTCGAGAGTGTCTGGATATGATGATTGAGCGGCATCCGGAGTTTTTTCCGTCGGCGATTCAGCAAGGTTACCGTTTGCACGGCACACTCCCTCCATCCAAGAAAATGCCAGATGTTCGTATGCGGCGCATCAAGATGAAAGAGAAGGATGATGATGGCAAACAGCAAGTGTTTACGATTGCTCCCTCGTTTGGTAGTCCCCCTGTAGAGTGTTGTTGGACTGCAGTACCCCACCTCTGCCGCTCTGCTCGCGCCGGATAGCCATATCCGGCGCTCTGGACGGGATCTGGCGATCCCTTGTGAGCGAGAACAACCTAACAACACCCAAGAGGGGGACCACCGATCCCTCAAACAAACCCAATCTGAATCAAAAGTGGGGCGCTGGCCCTGAGAGTCTCTGAAAAACCCGGTTTTTTCAGTAGAGTCATCTATGACGACGTATCTTTATCCGTGTTAGGCGTCCTGGTGCTGCGCACTCGCGCATATGCCCGGAAGACCGCACCCTTGGCAACCGCTGGAGCAGCCAGCAACTCATCGAACATGACCTCCTGCGCCTGCACCTCCTCGCTGCCCTGTTCGTCGCCCAGCAACGCGGCGTACTCCCGCAGGGCGGACAGTTCCGCACCGGCCCGTCTCCTCCCTTCTGCCGGACTCTTCGCCATCGCCCGCGATACGCCCAGCACGTTCGTCGCCCGCATCTGTCCCAGCACATGTTCCGCCACCGGCACGATCACCCCATCCCGCTTGCCGAAGACGGCCGGCTCCACAAAGCGCACCGTGACACGGTTGAGCCGGATGCTCAAGCGATTCCCGGCCGGTGAGTAGTAAGTCAACGATCCCTCCACGCTCAACTTCGAGGGAGCCGGCTGGGCCGGCAGCGTCAAGCGGATTGGGATCTCCAGTTCGATGTCGCTGGGAATATCACCCAGGGAGACAGTCGCCTCCCCACCAGCCTGCTGGGCCGGGTACGCGGAGGAGAGAGGGAAAAGAGCGGCGCCGGCCGGGATAGTCAAATGGAGTGTGGCATCCCGAGCAGCCAGGGAAGCGACCTCTCCCAGTTCCCCGGCCATATACGCGCCGATCTGAGCGGCATCCAATACGTGATAGAAACGCCCACCGCCCTGGGTAGCGATTTCGACCATGAGCGCCTCGTTGTAGTCTCCGCCGACGCCCAGAGTGGAGACGATGATCCCCCGCTGCCGGGCCTCGTAGCCACGCTGCCCAACCGCCTCGATGTCCGTCTCGCCGACATTCGCTTGCCCATCACTGAGCAGTAGCACCAGATTGGTCTCCTGCCTCCTGGCGGCGACCCTCTCCAGCCCCAGTTCCAGCCCGCCACAGAGGGCGGTCCGCCCACCAGCGCCGATCTCCTGCAACGCGCTCTCGACGACGCGGCAGGTGTGATCGTTGATCTCGGCCGGTTCAAAGGCACAGGTCACTTCGTTGGCAAAGGTGACGAGCGAAAAAATGTCACCGTCGTGCAGACGGCGCAGCGCCTGGCGCACCGCCTCCTTGGCCTGCACCATCTTCTGTCCCCGCATTGAGCCGGAAACGTCGAGGACGGCGGTAAAACTGAGTGGCTGGCGTCCGGTTTCGGTGGGGGCAGCCTCTTCGGGCGGAATCTGCGCGGGAGTCCGTATCGTGACGAGCAGGTAGCGGTCAATGTTTCGCCCACCTGGTGCCGTCACCTGGTCCAACTCCATCTGGACGCGCACGTAGGACGGTCGCTCGTCCGGGGGCGGTTCGACCTCGAAGACCAGTTCCCCCCCACAGCGGACACAGGTCTTCACTCCTTCAGGCTCGTCCTGCAAGAGCCCGCAGTACTGGCAGCGCATCAATCTCATCCTCATCATCGCCTCCTTGCAGCGTATTATAGCACAACAGTGGCATGATTGAAAAAAGAGCGTAGTCGTGCTATACTCCTACCTGCACGCAGCGCCACTGTTTGCGTTCGCCCGCAGCAAGAGACAACAAACAACGGAGGCATCACAATGTCAAAAGACGATAGAACCAAGATTCTCGTGACCGGCGCATGCGGTCAAATCGGTTCGGAGTTGACCATAGCACTCCGCGAAAAGTACGGCAATGAAAACGTCATAGCCAGCGGTCACAAGACAGAACCCAGCCCCACGCTACGTGACTCTGGCCCCTTCGCATTCATTGACGTGACCCGGCGGGAGACCGTCGAGGAGATAGTGGACAGGTACAACATTGACACTGTCTACCACCTGGCCGCCATCCTCTCCGCCACCGGCGAGAAGAACCCCCACCTGGCCTGGAACGTCAACATCAACGGCCTGTACAATATCCTGGAGATCGCCCGGGAACGCAAGATGACCCGGGTTTTTTGTCCCAGTTCCATCGCCGCCTTCGGGCCGGAGACTCCCAGGGACAACACCCCCCAGGAAACAATCCTGAAACCGACGACGATGTACGGCGTCACGAAGGTGGCTGGGGAACTGTTATGCGACTACTACTTCCAACGCTTCGGCCTGGACGTGCGGGGATGCCGCTACCCGGGCATCATCAGCAGCGAGACACCGCCCGGCGGCGGCACCACCGACTACGCGGTGGAGATCTTCTACGAGGCGATCAAGCACAAGCGGTACACCTGCTTCCTGAGGAAAGACTCAGTCCTGCCTATGATGTACATGCCTGACTGCATCAAGGCTACCCTGGACCTGATGGAGGCGGATATTTCCAGGCTCAAACACCACGCTGATTTCAACCTGGCAGCGACAAGTTTCGGCCCCGCCGAATTGGTGGCGGAGATCAAGAAGCACATCCCAGAGTTCGTATGCGAGTATAAGCCCGACTTCCGGCAGGAGATCGCCGACTCCTGGCCCCGCACCATTGACGACAACGCCGCGCGAGAGGAGTGGGACTGGGAGCCGAAGTATGACCTGGCGGCGATGGTAGAGGATATGCTGGAGAGACTCGGGAAGAAGCACGCTGAAGGGAGATTCTAGTCCGAAGTCCTATGTCCGAAGTCAGAAGTCCAAAGTCCGAAGTCCAAAGTCCGACGTTGGACGGAGGACGTAGGACATAGGACGTAGGACGTAGAACGTAGAACGTAGGACATTTTGAGGAGGTGACAGAAATGAGCCGTGCACGATGGGAAGATAGGATTGTCATTGCGCCAGATTTGCATCACGGTGATCCGTGCGTCAGGGGAACACGTATCCCTGTGGCAGTAATCGTGGGGAGCCTGGCTGACGCAATGACGCCGGAAGAAATTCAAGAGGCCTATCCTCAGTTAACTGTGGAAGATATTCAGGCAGCGCTGGCCTATGCTGCCGAGGTGATACACCAGGATATCATGGTGCCACTGCCTGCATAGGGGGTGGGTGATGCGCGTCAAAGTGGACGAAGACCTGCCCAGAGCAGCAGTCCAGATGCTTCGGGACAGGGGATACGAGGCGGTCAGTGTGGTAGAGGAGGGGATGGGAGGATGGAAAGACCCTGCTTTATGGCAGGCTGTACAAGCCGAGCAACGGTTCCTGGTGACGGCTGATAAAGGATTTGCCGACATACGTTCCTGCGCTCCAGGGACTCACGCGGGTGTCCTGTTGCTGCGTCCCGACCAGGATGGTATTCGACCGGTCGTCGAGCTTCTGAAACGGGTCCTGGCGAGCTATGATTTGGAGGCCCTGGCAAGGACAGTCACCGTGGTCACACCCCGGGGCATTCGCATCCGACGTGCGGGGATGTGAGCTGTGTTCAAGGCCGCGTCACACCCCGGCTGATCGGACTGTTGGAAATGTATAGGACATCTTGTCACGTCGTCCATTTCCTTCATCCGAGGTAGTCTCTTCGCAAACGATATGCCAGGAGGGAGCAGAAGATGTTGACACGCGCAAAACCATTCAGTTTGACGATCGCGGCGTTGTTGCTTCTGACGCTGGTGACTGGCGCACCCTTCGGCCACGCGGCCGGTGAGCCTGTCGAACCGCAGGGCCGGCCCAGCACTGCTGCGCTGTCCTGATCAGAGCGACCTCTTCTCAATCTCTCGGATCAGGAAGGGAAGGTTGGGCTGGGTGAAGCTCGGGCGCGGGGCGGGGATACGATGATGCTTGATGTCGGGGGGAACATGCTTGTGGTGAGGATACGTGGGGGCCAGCGAGGGGGCATCAGGATGAGGCTGGGAATCGTACCAATAGAGTGTCTCGTTGCCACACCGGACATCGTAGCTATATCTTGTGATCCGCCCAGGCCCGGCAGCAAAAGTCAGGGCTTCAGTTACATGGAGGACGATATCGTTGGGGAAAAAGAGCTGACCCTGCAGTATACCAATGCTCACTCCACAACGAATGAAAACCAGAGTGGACTTGCGAACGGAGGGAAAATGCTCGACAATCGTGTAAATAAAGTGCTCATACGTTTCAATGGATGCCAACATCAGGCCGGTTCCGAAGATACGCCAACCGGGACAAGATGCGGCCAGATTGAATGCCGGGGACGGAGAAGGTGTTGAATAGTCTGCCGATACATTCGCTCCCGTTCCAGCCTGATCTCATACAGACCAGCCCACAAGGCGAAATCGGCCACCCAGTTCTCATCTTCCGGTTCCTCGCCGGCAAGATACATCTCATAGAGCGTCTCGGAGAGCAGACCGTATTTTTCTTCAAAGCGCTCCAGTTTCTTGTTCAGAGCGTGGATATCAGCAATGATCTCTTCTAGTTCCATAGCAGCTCACCCCATCCATTGTTCTGTGACCGAAATTGTAGCACGGTCGTCCACATCCGTCAAGGTGCGATTGGCGGAAGAGAACCACGGATGGAGAAATCCACGATGGGATGATCACACCATCGTGTATTTCCTCATCCGAGGTAGTCTCTTCGCAAACGATATGCCAGGAGGGAGCAGAAGATATTGACACGCGCCAAACCATTCAGTTTGACAATCGCAACGTTGTTGGTTCTGACGCTGGTGCCCAGCGCACCCCTCGGCTACGCAGCCGCTGAGCCTGTCGAACCGCAGGGCAGGCCCACCACCGCCGCCGCGCCGCCGTCCGCAAGTCCTGCCCGTCCGCTGTTCCCCGCCGCCGGCGCCACCACCCGCGTCTCCGTCGCCTCCGATGGCAGCCAGGGGAATAGTTGGTCCCAGGATTCCTCCATCTCCGCCGACGGCCGCTACGTGGCCTTCCACTCCGACGCCAGCAACCTGGTCAGCGGCGACACAAATGGCGACATTGACATCTTCGTCCACGACCGGCAGACGGGGCAGACCACCCGCGTCTCCGTCGGTTCCGACGGGGGACAGGGGAATGGTTGGTCCTCCAGGCCCTCCATCTCCGCCGATGGCCGCTATGTGGCCTTCGATTCCTTGGCCAGCAACCTGGTCAGCGGCGACACCAATGGCAAACATGACGTCTTCGTCAACGACTGGCGAACGCGGCTTTACCTTCCCCTCATCCTGCGCGACCGCTGAGGGGCATCAACGGACCGGAAGCCTGTGGCCTGCCCCTGCGCCCTGATCAACAGACAGCGGGATAACAGGCAGCATGGGAGAAACGATCACGGCAGTCAGAGACAAGCGAACGGGATGGCCGCCGGGTGCTTGTATACTGAGCACACCTGGGTTTGGTGAATTTGGAGTGCAGGCTTCAGCCGGAACTCAGGCGTAAAACCCGGCTAAAGCCTCGACTCCAAAATCACTGGTTTGATTTGCGTTCAGTATATCGCCGCATGACGCCCCAGCGGCGTTCTGCAGCGCTCCGATCTTTGCCTTTTGGTAATGGGTGTGGTATAGTAGAATTCGGTTGATAACTCAGCATCGGTGTAGTCGCTCTACGGAGATACCTTATCGCGGATTCACGACGTCTTCATTTGATGATGGAACCCCGAACGTTTAACTATAGCCCAGATGACATTGGCACCGAGGACGTGATCCTGGAGTGGGAGAGCAGGCCAGTTGGCGAACCGCCGCTCTGTCCAGGTGATAGCCATCCTATGACCCAGCAGTACACGTACACCCTGGCTGGCAGCCGGTTCATCGTCACCTACGAAGCCTGGGTATGCTCCGAGTGCGGTGAAGTATTCCTGGATCGCCAACAGGCCAGACGCTATGGGGCCATACAGATGCTGGATCATTTGCTCGAAGAGCGGAACGGATCGCCCAAAGGCCAGGTGCTGTTCGACGGCGAAGACCTCTTCGTAAACCTCTCCCTGGCACGGGATATGGCCGCCCTCTGGCGACAAACGACGGTGACCTGCACCGGGCACGATCTGGCAGCTACGGGTGTAGCAGCCCGCGCTCGATTTCGGCGATGAGTACGGGCAGATTGGGACCGGGTTATATTGCACTGTCCGCCCGTTAGGCACCGAGTTTTGATTTGCTTCGAAAACCCAGGAAGGCCCAAGAGCAGACGTCGGACATAGGACATAGAACATTACCCAATAAGGAGTAAAACAATGGCAGACAAACTAGATTTCATGCGACAGGAGCTTGAGGCCGCCAAGGCCGAAAAGCGGTACATCAACATCCGCACGATGGACTCCCCCGCCGACGGTTGGATGGTGGTGGACGGCAAGAAGGTGCTGAACTTCTGCACCAATAACTACCTGGGGCTGGCCAACCACCCGGTAATTAAGGAGGCCGCCACGAAAGCCATCGAAGAGTGGGGGGTTGGGCCGGGCGCAGTCCGCACCATCGCCGGCACCCAGCGCCTGCACGTCGAGTGCGAGAGACGCCTGGCCGAGTTTAAGCGTGTCGAGGCGGCCCTGCTGGTACAGAGCGGCTTTTGCGCCAACCAGGCCGCCATTCCGCCGCTGGTGGGCCGAGACAAAAAGGCCGGCGTCCAGGACTGCATCTTTTCTGACCGGCTCAACCACGCCTCCATCATTGACGGCGCGCGGCTGAGCGGAGCCAAGATCATCGTCTTCGAGCACCGCGACCCGGCCGACCTGGAGGCCAAGATCGAGGAGCACCTGCCCAACTTCCGGCGCGGGCTGATGGTCACCGACGGTGTCTTCTCAATGGACGGCGACGTCGCGCCACTGGACAAACTGTACGAGGTGGCGGCCAAGTACGACGTGCTAACGATGGTGGACGACGCCCACGGCGAGGGCGTGCTGGGCCAGGGGCGTGGCATCGTGGCCCACTTCGGGCTGGAGGGCAAGTTCGACGTCGAGATCGGTACGCTCTCCAAGGCGTTTGGCGTGATGGGCGGTGTCATCGCTGGTAAAGACGTGGTAGTGAACTATATCCGCCAGAAAGCACGTCCCAATCTCTTCTCCAGCGCCCTCACCCCAGCCGACACCGCTGCCTGTATGGCCTCCGTGGATTACGTCGAGGCACACCCGGAACTGGTGGATAGGCTGTGGGAGAACGCTGAATACTTCAAGGCCGGCATCAAACAACTGGGCATGGACACTGGCCGCACCGAGACACCCATCGTACCGGTGATGCTGGGCGACGTGAAACTGGCCAAAGAGTTCAGCGCCAAACTGTTCGAGTATGGCGTGTTTGCCATGGCGCTGGGCTTTCCCACTGTTCCGAAGGGTCAGGCGCGCATCCGCGTGATGAACACCGCCGCGCACACACGCGAGGACCTGGACCAGGGGCTGGAGATGTTTGAAAAGGTAGCACGGGAACTGGGTGTGGTCTAGGAGCACTCCCTGACAGTCACGATCAGACGGGGCAGGCTCGGTGGCGGGCCTGCCCCGTTGACATCTCCCTTCCATCAAACCGGGCGCGTGACCGGGCGGCGCTTCGACCACCTGGCCCTTGAACCGAGGAGATATGGAGATTTCTTCAAGAGCCAGTAGCGAACAACGGGCCGAAACAGCCGTATCAGATGCCGCCGGTACCCTAGCAGCGCGAGCATCTCCTGGATATAGTCTCCCAGATCACGTCGCTGGTAGTTGAGAAGCCTCTGGCTTTCGGTGGTGTCCACCCAGTCGGTGCAAAAAGGCGTCGAACCAAAGGCCTCTTCCGGCAGTTTGCCCACTCCCATCGCGTCCAGTATCCGCCCTACAATCTCGCGATAGTAATACTGGCAACGCTGCCCACCCCCGATCAGCAGGGTTTTCCCCCACACTTCCTCGCTGCTTATACCGTTGGCGAGCGCCAGCCCCACGTCCCGCGTGTGCACGTATTCCATGCGGTTGTCCAGGGGAACATCGAACATCCCCGGATCCAGTCGTATCGCCAGTGGCAGCGTAGCGGACAACCTGAGGATAGCCCACTCCAACCCGGACGACTTGACCATCTGTTCACATTCTACCTTGTGATACGAATAGTGTTCGATGGGTTGAACCGGATCCGAGACGGTCCTGGGCGGCGGTTGATCCTGCGTTCTACCGTAGACGTGGTACGTCGAGGTAAAGATAATCTTAGGTGGTATGGGAAGGGGTTTCATCGCGTTGAGCAGATTGCGTGTGCCCCCCACATTGATCTCTCGGGCCCAGTCGGGACGAGCCTCAGACTCGACGCCAGTAGCCGACATTTTGGGAATGATAAACGCCAGATGAACCACGACCTCCTGGTCGCACACTGCGACGGCGATCTCTTCTGGGCAGCGCAAATCTCCCCACACCACCTCTATCTGGCCGTTGAACCTGCGGGCGATCTTCTCATTCGCTCTCGTCTTAAGATCGAAACATCGCACAGTGTGGCCTCGCTTGATCAGCTCTTCCAGCGTACTCGTTCCGACGTTGCCGAAAGCGCCTGTCAACAACACATTCACCTAACTACCTCCTCTAGTTCTGAGTTTTCTACTCACTACTTCTTCTCCAGGCCGTCCAGGAGCATCCGCACGCCCTCCCGTGCTACCTCCCCCCAGTCAGCCCCCTCGGGATCAAGCAATCCCTGCAGTACCAGGCCAGCAGCCATAGAGACGATAACCAGTGCCGCCATGTCGGGATCAACGGGCCGCAACGTGCCCTCAGCGATGCCAGCCTCGATCATACCAGAGAAAAAGGTCCGATACTGCCGGTACGGGGCGATGGTTGCCTGCCAGACCGCCGGATCGCGCGCGGCCTTGATCCAGAACTCCAGAGAGATCGGAAGTTGCCCGCCCTCCATCTGGAAGACCGGCCGGGCCATCTCGGCCATCCGCAGAAGCCCCTCGGGGACCGTGTCCGCCTCAATGCAGGCCGCCGCCAGTTGGGTGGACAACTCCGCCAACCAGCGATCCAGCAATTCCAGGAAAAGAGCCTGCTTGCTGGGGAAGTGGTGGTAGAACGATCCCTTGGTCACACCAGCGCGGCGGCAGATCTCCGCCACCCCGGTACCGTCGTAGCCGTACTGGCCAAAACACTCCTCCGCTGACCGCAGAATACGTGAGTGGGTCTCCTCTCCCCGCCGTTGTGAAGTCATCTCCACCTCCATAAAATACCGACCGGTCGGTATTATTCTACCACAGTTCTTCTCCTTGTCAAGGCAGTGAAACGCTCCGTTACCCAACCGTAACCTTCCTGTAACAGGCAGGCAGAGATAATTGTGGCATAATAGGACTGGTGGGCAAACGCACAGGCAGGCAATCAAATGACCAGAGAGGAGGAACAATGCGCAGGAGGATAACGACACTCGGTCTGGCGCTCACGCTGATACTGGTGCTGGCAGCACCAGCCTTCGCCCAGAGTTCTGTCATCCACGTCGTGCAGCGGGGAGAGAACCTGTTCCGCATTGCGCTGCGCTACGGGGTGACGGTGAACACGCTGGCGGCGACCAACGGCCTGAACAACGTCAGCCGCATCTACGCCGGGCAGCGGTTGGTCATCCCAACCGGCGGCAGCACGACCAGCCCAACCAACCCCTCGTCGGGCGTGCACATCGTGCGACGGGGAGAGAATCTGTTTCGCATCGCGCTGCGCTATGGCATCACCTACCAGGCGTTGGCGGCCGCCAACAGCATCGCCAACCCCAACCATGTCTACGCGGGACAGCGATTGGTGATCCCGGGCCACGGGACCGCACCGTCGGTGCCAGCCCAACCCGCACCATCGGTGCCAACCCAACCCGCCCCGTCGGGCCAGACCTACACAGTGCGTCGCGGCGACACGCTCTCGGCCATCGCCCGGCGGTACGGCGTCTCGACGTGGACGCTGGCCCAGGTCAATGGCATCCGCAACCCCTCGTTCATCTACGTCGGGCAGGTGCTGCGCATCCCCGGCGGTGGGAGCCCCGCCCCACCCGTCTCACCTGCCCCAGCCCCGGCCCCGGCCAGTGGCCGCTGGATTGACGTGAACCTCAGCGCACAGCGGGTCACCGCCTACCAGGGGAACACACCTGTGCACAGCACGCTCGCCTCGACCGGACTACCGCGCACGCCGACTCCCACGGGCCAGTACCGCATCTACGTCAAGTACGTCTCCACCCCTATGTCCGGTCCCGGCTACTACCTGCCCAACGTGCCCTACACGATGTACTTCTACCGGGGCTACGGCCTTCACGGCACCTACTGGCATTCCAACTTCGGCCACCCCATGAGCCACGGCTGCATCAACCTGCCCACGCCGGAAGCGCGGTGGTTCTTCAACTGGGCCTCAGTGGGCACGCTGGTTAAGATTCACTACTGACCCGGTTCCTGGTACAGAACACGCAAAGGCCCCGTCCCGGGAATGTCCTTGCTCCCGAGACGGGGCCTGCAGGTTCTGCGCCACAGGCGCGCTCTCACGCGACGCACTATTACTACAACGTGACTTCGCTCTAGAAACCCGTTTTCTGGCGCCTCCAATTCAATCCACCAGTGTTACGGAGCCGATTTGCCAACCAGAGTGGCTCCGGCATAGGAGAAAACGGGTTTCTTTCAAGCCATTATGTCAAAATAACGTTGTAGTACTATTTGGCTCGGGGACTCTCGGCTGTGCCCGCTTCTAATCCGTATATGCCCGACGAAGACCCCGCAGTTCAGCCATTAATCGAGCGGGAAGGCCGTCGCGCCAATACCGCCGCTGCCGTCCCCGATGGCAGACGTTGTCCCATACCCCGCTCCCCAGACAGTGAAGTCGTCATAGCGCAGGTAGACGGGTGATGTTGACCCGCTGCCGGCATAGAGCCCCACGCGGCGGCTGCCGGTGTAGGTACCGTCGCTGCAACTATTCAGGTAGTGATCGTTGACATAGAGCCGGATCTGCGAACCATCGCGCGTCACCCTGAGCAGATTGTGGGCGTAGTAGCTGTTGATGTAGGATGAGTCGGTGTATGGAATGAGATTCGTCCACGTGCCACCGTCGTAGCGATACAGGCTGTACTCCTGTCGCCCGGGCTGGACTATGAAGAAGTAGCCCTGGCCGCCGCTGCTATCGAGGCCGAACACGATGCCGTAGCGGCTATTGGCCCCAGTACTGCGCCAGGCCTCAACCTCAATCGTGCAGTCAGAGCAGGTAAAGCCCGGCCAGGCCCAGACATTCCAGTTTGCCTGCTTGAGTTGCATGCGGTAGTTGCCATTGTAGTAATCGAGGGCATAGTTGGTGTAGTCACCGGTGGGCCAACCGCTGCCGGAATCGCTGAAGTCATCGAAGTAGAGCCGGCTCCCATAGCTGCGGAGCACCAGCGGTAGATAGATGCTCGTCCGTTCCAGGCCACCAGCGTCGCTAGAAACCCGCGATCCTGCACTGATCTCATACACCCCACCGCTTCCGGTACCGCTACGATGCGAAACTTCAGCGTAGACGGTACCACCCGCGCTCACGGAGATGGGAATGTAGAGATAACCGTTGTCACTGGCGCTTGTGGTCAAATCTACGTCGGCGAGCACCGTAGTCCCATCTGATGCAAACACTCGTAGCCGGGGGTCCATACCAAGCGCCAGGTTGCTGACACGCAAAACCAACTCGCCTGCGCTGGAGACGCTCACCTCAAACACGTCCACGTCGCCCTGACTGTCGATCTTGCCGGCGATATCGGTGTTGTCCGTCCCCAGGTCGGTTGCGCTCCAATCAGGATCGTCCTCGTGATCATCACTCTGTACACCTTCAACAGTGATCTGGATTCTTGCAAACCGCTCGAAGTTCTCTGTTATGGGGATTGAATCCGCTATTGGGAGCGCTTCACCGTCAGGGCCGATTGATGGTTGGAAGCCGAGTTCTGTAAGTTCAGCGGTGCCAGCACTGTTGTCAAACTGCGCGGTTATGTTGTAAGTGCCGTCCTGATCATAGTCCAGGATAGCGGAGTATAGACCATCATCAGCCTCGGCGTCCGGGGCCACACCATCGTCCAACAAGGCAAATGACGTGACAGTGCCGTCAGGCTTTTCGACGCTTGCACTTACTCCCGCACCCAATATCGGCACTTCCTTGCCAGGGATAGCCAGTAACACGATCGGCTCAGGATACTGGACCACGTCTCCAGTAAGGGAGGTCAGCGAGGCCGCATAGGTGAAGCGGTCTTCCGCAGAACCGCTGGCCCTGTACGCAATATCAACATCTGAACTCGATGCTAATGCTTGCAGTTTCCAATCCCCCGAAGTCAGGGACTCCGTGCCCAGGAGACAGATTGTTTCCGTGCCAGAAGCGCTGCAGTCCGCCGTATCTACGAGAGTGTCGCTCGGGTCGAGCAAGGTGAGGTCAACGTCGCCAAGAGAACCGTCGTAAGTTATCACCAGATTTAGCCGACTGAGCGTTGAGTCAACACAGATCGGCATTGAGGACGGCGATCCGCTTGGCACCGTTGTGCTACCCGTCGCGATACCCACACTGGGCGAGGTCAGTTGCTGAGCGTCCTGGAATACCTGCGTTAACTCGGCCAGGGTCGTGGGCGAGGAGTAGTACCTGCCACCGGTGTCGTTTGCCATCTGCTGGAGCGTAGCGGTATCGGCGCTAGCCCCGTAGGCGAATGTGAACAGAGGAATGTGAGCCGACTGGTAGGCAGGAATAACCGAGAGCGGGGCGACCCCCGTGTTGCTATAGCCATCGGTCAGAAGATAGACGACCCGATTGGTGTTGCTGATGCTGTGGAGGCCAGCAGGTCATCCAGCGCCTGCTGTGCCGCAGCGCCGATGGCCGTCGAGCCACCAGCACTGATCTTATCGATCTCGTTCTTGATATCGGTCTTTGTCGCCTGGCTATCAATAGCGGTCAGCGACTGGACCACAGTCACTTGATCGTCGAACTTGATAACGCCGATTGTCGTATGGTTGATCTGAGCCAGGTCTACCAACAGTTTTGCTGCCGTCTTCGCATTGTCCAGGGGAGTCCCCGACATGCTTCCCGAGTGGTCGATGACGATTTGATACGAGCTGTCCCCCCCGCTCACCCATACGATATCGAGATCACTACGGGCAGCCGCTGCGGGCAGATCGATGGCGGGGTGTGTGCCTGTGGTGGGTGCAACTGCTGCCAGATCAGCATAGTAGATGCGCTGTGGCAGAGCCTTGCGCTGGCCGTCCCGTGGATCGTCGGCAACCGGCCGCGCCAAAGTCTCCCAGCAACTGGCACCATAGACTCGGTGTTGTGCGGTGTTTCTGGTGTCACTGATGGCTGTGGAAAAATTGAGCCAATTGTAATCGTGACCGCTACCTTCATCGACCGCATTAAACTGGTTGTGCATGATCGAGTTTGGCACGGCATCATCATTGGAGTGGGGGAAGTGAAAGATGGTGTCATAGGACGGAAGGCCTTTGTATTCGTCGTAAAGCCCATAGAAATAGTGGCCCCACTCGTGGGCAAGCGTGTAGCCACCTTTTTGCCCGCCCTTGTCATCATCCAGGAACTTGGTGGTGCTAAACGTATCGCAGAAGTTGACGTGGTCACCTTGCACAGATCTCCCGGAGGGGGCTGCGTTGGGATGGCAACTGGCCACCCAAACGACATCCGCCCTGTCGGCGAAGTTTCCCCCCGTGTAGATCGTCACTTTTTGGATCTTGTGCGCGCCGTTGGAGGCCTCATACACGCCGTCAGCGAAGTACCGAATGATGCGCTCGTAAGGCGCACGGTCGGCGGCTGAGGCAGGTGAGCTGTAGAGTGAGATCGTTATGTCAATCAAGGTAGCTTGCGTTCGTACCTGCGGCGAAGAAAGGGCCGTTGTAGGAGACAACAGTACGATAACTATGACCATAAGCAGAGAAAGCACAACAACAGATCGTCGGTGTACACCGAGCAATTTCATGGCAACCCTCCTTGATCCTTATGGTTCTACTGTGAGCAAATGCCTGATTTGAAACACTTGATCGCCATAGGCAACATGCGCGCTCCTTCCATGTTCAAAAGAGAGCGGTATGGCGGCATAAGGCGACTCATCAGAATCAACTCTAATCAATCTGCGCTCGTGTGTAATTGCCTGCTTAAGCAGCGGGCTGCTTTCTAGTTGCTCATGGCTGATATCAATGACCAGACCCGCTTCTCGCAACTGCCCCGCTTTTTCTGTCGTTAGCAACTGACCCCGAATATACCTGCGCCCCGGGGCAATCGGCTGCGACGGCAACGTTTGAGCCAGCGCCTTTGTGCTTTCCACCAACTGCTGCAACACGTGCGGCGCAACGTCGGGGTTGCCAACCCATTGACTTGCGGGCGCATTGCAGAAGGCAACCTCGACGAGGAGCGTCGGCCCGACGTACTCGGGCAGCACCACACCGCCGCTACTTGCCCCCGGACCCTCCTCTGGCAGTGACGGCATCTCGAAATTGTTGAGGCTTTGAAATATGTCAGATACGTCAACACTACCTTCTCGCCGGGTCAAGACTATGTCATCATTCCTCTCACCGGTCTGCTGGACAGTTCCATCCCTGGCAACATAGACGACCCCCATCAAAGCGGGCATCCCGCCTATTTGCTCTTCATACTCCACAATGAATACGTGGCACACACTCATTTCAGTTCGAGTTGGATCTACATCGGAGGCTGTCGGCGACGGCATCATAGTCAGTGAGGGTACCGGATCGGTGGAGCACACTGTCGAGGAGGGTGCTGTGATTGGTGCCGCCGACGGTTCGGTAGGGGACATCGCCGTCGGAGGCTCCACCTGCAACTGGGTGCAGGCCGTCAGCAAGATTGCCAAAAGAGGGAGAAGGCCAGCGAACTCACACGGGTGATAGAAGCGGCTAGTCATTGCGATACGCAGAACCCCCTTTAACTGGGGATTTAGAATAGTTGGGTGAAAACAGCAACGGGATTGCTGATGGTAGGCCAGCCAAGAGCATCTTACCACATATTTGCGCCAAAGTCAACAGCGCGTATGCTGCACGACACCACGTACACACGGCGCACCCACAGGGATGTGGCCCCGTCCAGCGTACTCTAGAACAGGTGGAAAGCAGCGATGATGGGGGCGAACAGGGAAGACACCAGAGACATCACAGTGATGAGGGTGTTGATGGAGGGACCGGCTGTATCCTTGAAGGGATCACCGACGGTGTCGCCCACGACGCTGGCCTTGTGCGCATCGGAGCGCGGGCCGCCGAACTCTCCCGACTCGATGAATTTTTTAGCGTTGTCCCACAGCCCACCGGCGTTAGACATCAGTAGCGCAAAAACGACGCCGGTGAAGATGCTGCCCCCCAGGAATCCACCCAGCCCCTCGGGGCCGAGGACAAAGCCTATCAGGACGGGGAGACCAATTGCCAGAAGAACTGGTAGCACCAGAGACATCAGCGCACCCCGGGCGGCCAGGTCCACGCAGGCCGTGTAGTCGGGCCTTTCGGTGCCCGCCAGGATGCCGGGACGTTCGTGGAATTGGCGGCGGATCTCCTTGATCATCTCGAAGGCGTTGTCCGTGACCGATAGCATGGTGAACGCGCTGAATAATGGCGGCGTCACGGCCCCCAACAGTACGCCCACTACAACGACCGGATGGCGCAGGCTGATGGTCAGTTCCACGCCTGTTGCCTCCACCACCTCCGCATAAGCCGCAAAGAGAGCGATGACGGTGAGTGCCGTGGCGCCGATGGCAAACCCCTTGGTGATAGCCTTGGCCGTGTTGCCGGCTGCATCGAGCGCGTCGGCCGTGTCAATCACCTTCTGCGACATGCCGGCCATTTCGGCGATGCCCCGCGCGTTGTCCACGATGGGGCCGTAAGCGTCGGAGGAAACGATCATTCCGCTGATGGCCAACATTCCCACCGCGCTGATGCCTACCCCGTAGATGCCGCTCATCCCGAATCGTTCCGCCAGGTAATAGGAGAGCAGCGTCGCCAGGGCAATGCCGACAATCGAGGGAACGAGGCTGATCAGCCCATAACTGAAGCCCGTGATGATGTTGATGGCCGCGCCGGAACTGGAAACTCGGGCCGTCTCGATCACCGGCCGGTGCTCCGCAGAGGTAAAGTAATCGGAAGTGAGGCCGATGACGACGCCGGTGACGAGCCCGGTCAGCGTGGCCCACAGCACACCAAGGTTGTAATCGCCCAGGAGTACAATGGCAGTAACCAATATGGCAAAGGCCACACAGGTGATGACCGTCCCTCTGTTGAGCGCCTGGCCCGGCTTGCCGTTCTTGCCCACGCGCACGAATCGGACGCCGATGAGCGAGGCGACGATGCCCAACGTGCACAGGACCAGGGGGAACACGGTGTACCTGGCCTGCAGAGCGGCGTCATTTTTGAAGAGTGAGGCGCCCAACAGCATGACGGCCACAGTACTGGCCACATAGGTATCGAAGACGTCCGCCCCCATGCCAGCCACGTCGCCGACGTTATCCCCTACGAGATCGGCGATCACAGCCGGGTTGCGGGGGTCATCCTCGGGGATGCCGATCTCGACCTTGCCCACCAGGTCGGCGGCGATGTCGGCCGTCTTGGTGTAGATCCCGCCGCCCGCTTTGGCCAACAAGGCCAGTGTCGTCGCTCCAAAACTGAAGCACAGGATGATCTGAGAGTTGCGGGTAAGGAAATAAATCGTACTCAAACCGATGACCGCCAGGCCCACCACGGCCAGGCCCATCACCGAGCCGGCATAGAAGGCCACCTTGAAGGCACGGTTAATGCTCTCACTGGCCGCGGTCGCACTTCGCACATTGGCGGCCACGGCGACGCTCATGCCCATGTACCCGGCGACGGCAGAACATATCGCCCCGGCCACGAAAGCCAGAGCCATCGCGCCACCCCGCAGCGGATCGAGATGGATCGTCCCCGTGCCCAGGTGCTCTATGTCGAAACTGAACACGATGGCAATAATGACCCCTATGCCGACCGCGACGAGGGTGAGAGCCAGGTAGAAGCGGCGCAGATAGGCCGTCGCTCCCTCTCGAATCCAGGACGAGACCTCCTGCGCTTCCTCGGACCCGGCTTCCTGCCGGTGCACCCAACGGTACAGCCAGGCCGCCACCCCGATGGAAACAGCGCCCGCAAAGATGGCGACGACAATCCAAGTTTGAGATACTGACATCGTTGATTCTCCTGGTGTGCTGTGACAAGTAGAATCGTGTTGCGTGTTTCGTGTTGTGTGTTTCGTTCACGCAACACGCAATACGTAACACGGTCTTATATGTTGGCGGAGCGCCACCAGCGGTAGTGTTTGGCGCGCAGATCCTCCTGCGATGGCAGGGAGAAGTAGAGAAGCCGTTCCTCGTTCCCCACAAAAATCCCGCTCTTTATCGTACGATATGGGAACGAGGCTGGCTGAACACGGTTGACCATCTTGGCGTGGACAGTTTTGGTTCTTAGGTCCACCAGACACTGACGCAGGTGACCGATATTGGAATAAGGCAGGTCCCGTACAGCGCCGCGTTCGGGGTCCTCGGCCAATTCTCCCAGCCGTAGTTCCACGAAACAGACTGCCGGCAGTGAGACCAGGCTGGCCGGGCTCTTGACAATCAACTCATAGAATCCGCGAGGGTCCAGGGTGCTGACCACAAGAGGGTGCACAGGCGTGATCTCCTGGTAAAGGTGCAGCCCCTCTGTACCTTCGGGGAACTCTTCGCTCGACTCCAGACCCAGCACCCGCCCATCCTGGGTCACGAGATAGAGCCTCTGGATGACATCTAACGAGACGTGCTCCAGCGCGCGATAGACAGAGATGTAAATCGAGCGCTTCGGGCTTCCATCCTCGTGGGGCACGCAACGCCGAATGCCCTCCTCAATACGGAAGAAGTCACATCTGAAATCTGGGTCGATCTCACAGAAGATCGCCTGTCCACGCGCCTTCTTCATACTCCCAACCGCATAGTAGACCCCAAACTCTTCAGGGGTCAACATAGAGGCGATCATCGCTTCTGGCATCATGGATAGGTACAAGTGGACAGACATAACAATTCCCTCCTTTCCCGTTCTGACCTCCGGCCAAAGCGACCAGGTTCTGTTCCACCATCCTTCCAAGCACATTATAGCACGCTTGCCCATACAGACAACACGCCGCGTTTGACGCGCCTTTCGTGATGCATGTCCTCACGTTTCACGTTTCACGTTTCACAAACCACGTTTCACGAGGAGTATGAATCTGTTTGCCCAAGACCTTTAACAAAGGTTCAAAGTGCTTGCGGTTGGTCGTATACAGAGGCACGTCTGAAGGGAGTTCCAACGCGATCACCATGTCACCCAGATAGCGAGTACAGTTGCGCCCACGCGCCAGGACTGGGTCGGTGAGAATCTGCCCCGCCAGGAGCGCCGTCCGCGCCAACGCGCTCTCCTGGCTGTCGCTCAGCGCCTGATTGATGCGCCGAACGTTCTCTTGCCATTCGGCCAGCCTTTCTGCCAGGGAACATTCCTTGACGTGGCGAATGCACTGCGCTCGCAGGTGATATCGGTCTTGCAAGTCTGGAGCGGTGCCCGCTCTAAACGGTTCTGCTCTCTCTTGCGCCAGGCCACACTCGGTTGTATCAAACAAGGTGACGACACCAAACATAAACCGTCGCACCAGACCACCCGTGATGTAGGCCTCAAGTTGATCGGCGATGTGCCCCCGGCCATAGATGCCCTCCCGGCGCACGTTGGCCCATAACAGGAGCATTCGGCTGGCCTCTCGTTTGTTGATGTGTTGTGCGATGGCCGTCACCACATCGTCCAGATGCTCCTGTTCCAGAACCAGACGATGCAAATAGATCGCGTCTCGGACCAGGTTGCGCAGGTATTCGCCTAGCACGTAGGTTGACGTCATCAAACGATAGCCCGCCAGTTCCCGATGTAACACAGCCTGGCGCGCCCGACTACCTACGACCCGCTCAATCTGGATAGTGGTGTCGAGAAAAAGCGGTGGTTTTGCCGTCAATCTGTTACCTCGTACAAAGACGCCAGGTCCCCTTCTATGGGAAAGACGGCGTTCAACCCAACCGTCAAGAGTTGCTGATCAGCCTGCCCCACTTCTTCCAGATCAAGTTCGTCCTTTAGCAAGAGCGATAACACACTGCTCAACGTCTCTAATTGAGGTTCAGACAAGGTTTGACCACTCTCGCGGTGGTTCAGAACAGCGTTCAAAATCGTGACGCCCAGGATACGATAGGGCTTGCCCAGCAGGCGGGTGGCCTCCCACACCTGACGTGTTATCTCCTGAAGGGTATCCAGGAGCATGGCATTTTCGACAGAACCCGGCTCAAGCCCTTCACGTGCCTCTGCCAGCAATGTTTGTACCTGCGCCACCAGTTGTTTCAATAGACTATGCGCGCCGCTCAACACCAGACGTTGACCGCGTTGGTAAGTCTCATAGTCCAGGATGACGACCTGTGGCTGGTTGCGGTTGGTGATGACAACAGGGGCTGATCCACTGCTGACCTGGCGGATAAGAGAAGGAAGGTTGTCTCGTGCCTGGGTGATACTGAGTGTTGTTTCCATAGATCACCTCGTTCGCTTTCTGTCCATTTTCCTGTACAGATTATAAGCCGGTTGGCGCATTGTGTCAACTCCATCTTTCTGCTACTTCCGGCACATTGCGGGCGTACAGGATCTCGTTGCGGGTGACGGTCACCGCGTCGGCCCCGGCGCGGCGGCTCTTTACTTTGATAACGGTCATCGTTTCTCAGGGTCTAACATCCGCAAAAAGGCGACTGGTGGAGGGTGTAGTCGCCGTGGCGCAGGCGCAGCAGCACCGGGCCAACGGTGCCGGAGGGCTTGATCACGGCCCGAACCAGGATGTTGGTGTCAACGACGGCCCGCATCTGTATCAGTCATCCAGTTCGGCCTGGGCAGCGGCCACGTCGGCGGCTATTTCTTCTTCGCTGATGGCCGCATTTTGTTCCGCCATCCGGGTGACCAACTGGTCAAAGCGGGCCAGCACCTCTTGCTCTTGGAGCGCTTGAAAGCGGAGGAATTCCTCGTAAGGGATGAGGGCCGCCTCTGGCCTGCTGCCGCGCGTCAGGACGTAGGGAACGTTTTCCTTGGCCACCTGGTCAAAGACAGAACGGAAGCGGCGCTGTAGTTCGGTCACGCCAATGATTCTATGCATCGTTCTCCTAGCTGGTCGTGGAATGTGTATTCTGATGTATATTATACTACATATCAGGCCTCTGTACCATCCGCGTTGTGTGTCATTGCGAGCGAAGCGAAGCAATCCCCTTCACACATTTTGGAGATTGCTTCGTCGCTTCGCTCCTCGCAATGACGGGTTCATGATGGCGCTTTGCTCCGTGCCAGCAACTCTTTCAAGTCATAGTTCGAACTGGTCACGCCAAAGCCTGGCTCTTTCTCGAACGGCTTGCGGACGTAGCGCGGCGGGCGGGCCTTGCCGTCCTCCACCTCCACAATCGCCAGGATGTACTGCTCGGGGGAGTTGATTCCGGTCAGAACTTCGTTGCGGGTGACGGTCACCGTGTCGGCCCCGGCGCGGCGGCCTTTGACCTCGATGAAGCGGAGGCGGCTGGTGCGCGGGTCGAGGCTCTCAATGTCGTAGCCCAGGTTGTCTTTGCTCACGTCGCGGGGGTGATTGTTCAGCGCGGTCTCGGCCTGCATCACGGCTTGCATGGCGATGGTCTCGGTGATGCGGGTGTCTAGCAGTTCCGGCAGAGTCCGCTCGCCAAGTAAGAGACCGGCCGGGACGACGATAGCCCCGCCGAAAACGACCGGCGGCGTGGCCGAGATCTGCCGTTCCAGTGCCAGTTCCTCAGTGCGGCGATCCAAGCGGGCGGCCAGTTCGTCGGCCCGCTGCTGGGCTCTGGCGGCGTTGAGTCTCACGTTCACCTTGCCTGCTTTTTCCTGCTGGCGCAGTGCCGCGGCGCGCCTGTCCCAGTAGTTGATCTCTTTGGTCAACCGCTCGTGGACGGCAGCCCGCGTTTTGTCAATCAGTTCCTCGCGGCGCTCGCGCACACGGTCCAGGTGGCGCGGCACCAGGTTTTCGATGGCGTATTCCAGCACCCTGGTTTCCAGGTGATCGCCAGTCAGCCAGTCGGCCTCCAGTACCGGCGCTAATGTGGCCAGTTGTTCAGGGGTGGCCGGTTCGTAGTCCAGGTAGGGGGCGTAACCCCCTGCCCGGACGTTCCCTTCCTCGTTTATCTCGACGAAGTGCACCTCACGGCGGCGTAGCGTTCCATCTCCCTAAGTGCGCAGTTCCACCACGTCACCATCGTGAAGGACGTAGTCTCGCCGCACCATCTGCCCGTCGTATGCGGCACTGCCCCAGACTCGGGCCACTTTTAGTTTTTCGAGGAAATCCCGGTGGACCTTTCCTGCAAACTCCGCTACGGTACCCCCTTTCTTCAATACGAACGGTGCGCTGAGATCAGGCTCTTTCCCAGGGGCTTTGGAGTAAACGCGGACTATTTCCAGCCGCTCGAACACAACCTGCTTCAGGCGTTCGAGATTGCGACCGGTAGTCGCAGAGACAGGGAGCAAAGACCAGTCACCTTCGAGCAGTTCGCGAAAAATCTCAAAATCCTCATCTGTATTCTCGTCATCGTTCTTGTTGGCCAGCACCAATAGCGATATGAAGGTCAGACCTTCTTGTTCGGGGTAACAATCTTCCAGATGGCGGGGCGTGATACGGTGTTCTTGCAGCAAAACGATCGTGTCCTCGAGCTGCTGAAATGGATCTGCCCGCAGATCCACAACTAACAGGATCAGGTCCGACCTCCGAATCAGATCCAGCAATTCCGGCTCCATAAAACCCCTGTCCAATGACGGTGTATCCACCAACTGGATCTGGATGCCTTCCATTGGCATCATTCCAGGGGCGGGCTTCCAGGTAGTATAAGGAGAATCCGCCACTTCGGGGGTGGCGTTGGTCAGAGTTGCTACCAGAGCGGATTTTCCCACATTGGCAGGACCGACGACCACCACTTGCCCTGCGCCCTCTTTGTCGATACGGAAGGCAGAACGTCGCTTGCTGGTGCCTTTTCGGGCCTGGGGTGCGGCTTTCAACTTGGAGAGTCGCCTGCGCAGATCAGCCCTTAGTTTGTCCGTGCCCTTGTGTTTGGGAATGGTGCCAAGCAGTTCCTGGAGACAGGCGATTTTCTCCGCAGTCGACGTGGCTGCACGATATCGCTTTTCTGCGTCAAAGTACTCTGGGGGAAGATTTGTCGGCACGGCTACCTGATCCCTCATCCGGGTTGGGTGACTATACCACCTGGTCGGGCAAAGAGCCTTCGATTACGACAAGAGCCCTTGTTGTGAACTATTATAGTTCGTCTATCCTACTCTGACAAACCGACAAACAAAAGGCCGCCGGTATACTTGATTTTCTTGGCGTCTCTGCGCCTCTGCGTTGAAAGGGTGACACACCCCCTTTGAACACATCTACCCCACGAAATCTGGAAGATCCTGGATTTCCCTCTTCTGGTCACCGATAGTATAATACGTGTATCTGTGGAGGGAGAGTAACACACGTCCAAATAAACAAGGAGTATAGAGACATGGAACAACATAAATCAACCGCTCCGGTTTCAACCCCTTTCGTCCCCCGCGTGCCAACCTCGGTCAAAGAGACAGGGCTGGGACTGGGATTCCTGACCGACCTGGCGATCAAGATCATGTATTTCGAAGGGAACCTATCAGGCTACGAACTGGCCGAACGTATGAAACTCCCCTACCCTGGCGTGGTAGACCAGGTGCTCGAATTCCTCAAGCGCGAGAAACTGTGCGAAGTGAAAGGAGCCAGCGGGTTCGCAGAGGCAGCCTACCAGTATGCCATCGCTGAGAAGGGGCGCGCAGTGGCCCGCGAGGCACTCGCCCGCAGCCAATACGCTGGCCCTGCGCCCGTCACGCTAGAGACCCACACTGACGCGGTAGGCCGCCAGCCTCTCGGTAAAGTCATTGTTCACCAACGTACGATGCGCCATGCCTTGGCCCACCTGGTTATCGGCGAGGACACCTTCGCCCAATTGGGCCCGGCAGTCAACTCGGGTCGCTCCATCTTCCTCTTCGGCCATCCGGGCAACGGCAAGACTGTCATCGCTGAGAGCATCGGCAAGATGATCCTGGGCGACACAATGTATATCCCCTACGCGATGGAAACCGGAAGTCAGGTCATCAGAATCTTCGACAGCGTCAATCACACCCTGGCTGAGACCACGTCCGCTAGCAACCAGACCCACGACCCTCGTTGGGTACACATCCAACGACCCGTCATCAGCACCGGGGGAGAACTGACCCTGGAGACACTCGACCTGGTATACGACGAGAACAATAGATACTACGAGGCCCCTTTCCAGATGAAGGCGAACGGCGGCATGCTGTTGATTGATGACTTCGGCCGCCAGCAGGCCCGGCCCCGCGACTTGCTCAACCGCTGGATCGTACCTCTCGAGAAGCGGGTGGACTACCTGACCCTCCACACCGGCCGCAAGATCGAGGTCCCGTTCGACGTATTGATCGTCTTTTCGACCAACCTGGCCCCCCGCGACCTGGTGGACGAAGCCTTCCTACGGCGCATCCGTCACAAAATCGAGATCAAAGACCCCACCTGGGACGAGTACCGCGAGATCTTCCGACGGATGTGTGCAGACAGGGGTGTGCCTTACGATGACCGGGGATTGGCCTATCTGATTCAGGAGCACTACCTCAAACTTAACCGTCCTCGGCGGGCCTGCCACCCCCGTGACATCGTGGACCAGTTGGTGGACATCGCCCGCTACCTGAACATGCAGGCTGTGCTGAGCAAAGACCTGATTGACCGCGCTTGCAACGCCTACTTCGTCGAGATCTAGAATGACAGACTGGGAAATTGGCCGAACACTTAACATCGCCCACCGCGGAGCCAGCCGTGTTGCGCCTCCCAACACACTGGCTGCCTTCGAGAAAGCCCTGGAATTGGGCGCTGACGGTGTGGAACTCGACGTCCAATTCTCAGCCGACGGCGTGCCAATCGTCATCCACGACTTCACCGTGGACGGTACCACCGATGGTAGCGGTCGGGTGGCCGAGATGAGACTCGCACAACTCAAACAACTCGACGCTGGCTCCTGCTTTGATCCAGCCTTCGCCGGCGAGCGCATCCCTACGCTGGAGGAAGTGCTGGAGGCAGTGGGGGAGCGGCTGCTCTTGGACATCGAACTGAAAGATTTCAGTCTGCGCGGCAGCGGGCTGGAGCAAGCGGTCGTCGCCCAGGTCGAGCAACACGGCCTGGAGAACCGTGTGCTCTTTTCTTCATTCAACCCCTTCTCCCTGCGGCGGGCCAAGAGGATCGCTCCCCACATCCCGGTGGGGCTACTCTACTCCCCTCGCCTGCCGCTGCCTCTGCGCCGGGCCTGGCTGGCCCCTCTTGTCTCCCACGAGGCCCGCCACCCCGAGCACACGATGGTGGACTCACGCTACATGGCCTGGGCGCGACGGCGCGGCTACCGTGTGAACACCTGGACGGTATACGATCCAGACGAGATGCACCGCCTTATCGGTCTGGGCGTGGATGGCATCATCACCCCCGTCCCCGACGTGTTGCGCAGCGTCCTCAAAACCGGGACAAACCGTAGTGCGTGATGCGTGAGACATACCGCCCACAAGGCCACTATCCCCGCCCGCTGCATCTGGCCCTTGTCTTCAGCGACCTGCTAGGACGCATCCCACCACTGATGCTCACACCCGCCTGGCTGGCGCTGGCAGCCGTCGCGTGTTGGCCCTGGGATGCTCTCCGCCTACCGATTGCCGCTCTGTCGCTGGCCTCCACTCTCGTTGACGGGGTGGGCCTGGCGCTCCTACCCCGGCTGGACCGGTCCTTCGGCCCCATCACCCCGCCGCTGTTGGCACTGGCCCTCGGCCACACGGCCACTGCCCTCGCGGTCGGCCTGCTACCGGCAGCCTGGCCTGGCCTGCTGCTGACCGCCGCACTGGACCTCAGTATCACCGCCGCTTTCCTCTACGCCACCTGGATCGAGCCCTTCCGCATCGGGGTCACGCGGGCCGAACTGCGCTCCCCCAAACTCGACGGCCACGCCCCGCTGCGGCTGCTCCACATCACCGATCTACACATCGAGCGCATCACCGCACGCGAGCAGAAGTTGCTCCGGCTGGTCGAGGAACTATCTCCCGACGCCATCCTCTTCACCGGCGACTACCTCAATCTATCGTTCATCCATGACACCCACGCCCAGGCCGAGGCACGCGACCTGCTGGCGCGTCTGTGTGAAAATGGTCGTGGCCCCGTCTACGCCATCACCGGCAGCCCCCCGGTAGATCTTCCCGAAGTCGTGCCGCACATCTTCGAGGGCCTACCTATCACCTGGCTGCTGGACGAGACTGACGAACTGCACATCAACGGCCACACTATACGGCTCGTCGGTCTACGCTGCACCCGCGAGCGCGACCTGGATGTACCGCGCCTCCGCAACATACTGGACGGCAGTCCCAAACATAGATTCACCTTGCTGCTTTATCACTCCCCCGACCTGATGCCGGAAGCAACAGAACTCGGTGTAGACCTCTATCTATGCGGCCATACCCACGGCGGGCAGGTGCGCCTGCCTCTGCTCGGCGCGCTCATCACCAGTTCCGATTTCTGGAAGCGGTACGAGATGGGACGGTACGAGGAAGGCAACACGACGCTCTACGTGAGCCGTGGGTTGGGAATGGAGGGACTGGGCGCTCCGCGTGCCCGTTTCCTCGCCCCGCCTGAGGTCGTCCTGTGGAACTTGCGTTCCTGAGCGCCCCACGCCGGACTGTCATCCGGCGGGAGCATAGGTAACATCCACACATCTGCTTGCCCAGACTCGCCTATGTGCTATAATCCAGTCTATGTCACCGCTACTGATTATCTTCATCGCCACAGCCCTGGCGTTCGACTTCCTGAACGGTTTCCACGACAGTGCCAACATCGTCGCTACCATGATCGCATCGCGCGCCATGAGCCCACGTCGCGCACTGCTGCTCAGCGCAGTAGCACACTTCGCCGGCCCCTTTCTCTTCGGCGTCGCCGTCGCGACCACCATCGGCCACGAAGTGGTGCACCCCCACGCGAACACTATGACAGTCGTGCTGGCGGCACTCCTGGCGGCAATCGTCTGGAATCTGATCACATGGTTCTTAGGCATCCCATCCAGTTCCTCCCATGCCCTCGTCGGCGGACTGGTCGGCGCGACCATCGTGGGCTATGGAGTAGATGCCATACAACTGCGCGGGCTGATCAAAATCTTCGTTGCACTGCTGCTATCGCCACTGGTGAGCCTGCTCATCGGCTACGTTCTCATGAAACTGGTGCTTTTCCTGGCACGGGGGGCCTCGCCGCGCATCAACCGGTTCTTTAAGCAAGCACAGACCTTCACAGCGTTGGCGCTGGCGCTGGGCCACGGGGCAAACGACGCCCAGAAGACAATGGGCATCATCACGATGGGGCTGATGGGGGCCGGAGTTATGAGGCAGTTCCATGTGCCGGTGTGGGTAATCGCCGCCAGCGCCGGGGCGATCTCGCTGGGAACGGCTACGGGCGGCTGGCGCATCATTCGCACGCTGGGAGGAAAATTCTATAAGATCCGCCCGGTGCACGGCTTCACCACCCAAATAGCATCGGCCGTGGTCATCCTGGGGGCAGCGCTGCTGGGCGGTCCCGTCAGCACCACACAGGTGGTCAGTTCAGCCATCCTGGGCGTCGGATCGGCCGAACGGCTGAGCAAAGTGCGTTGGAGAGTCGCCGGCCAGATTCTCACCGCCTGGATGCTGACGATCCCGGCCTCAGGACTTCTGGCGGCGCTGGCCTACCTGGTCATACGGCACATTATGGTGTAGGAGGAAAGTATGGGTTGGTTAAGACGATTCTTCCGGACTCAACCAGACCGATTTATTCAGTTGTTGATCCAGCAGGCTGATTACACCGTGCAGGGAATGGAGGCACTGCTTGAGTACCTCGATGAGCCAAGCGAGGCGCAGGCCAGCGTCGTGACTCAGCTAGAGAAAGATGCCGATGAGGTACGGCGTATCCTGATTGACGAACTGAACCGCACTTTCGTCACGCCGATTGACCGCGAGGATATCTTTGCTCTCTCACGTGCCATTGATGACATCATTGACTATGGCTACACGACGGTAGGCGAAATGGTTATCCTCGAAGTGGAACCCAACAGTTATCTGCGACGCATGGCCTCCCTGCTATGCGACGCCGCGCGCGAAATCCTCCTGGGCGTGCAGCGACTGGAGGAGCACCCCGGCGTGGCCGAGGATCACGCTGTGCGGGCCAAAGCGCTCGAGAACCGCATAGAGGCGGTCTATCGAGAAGCCATCGCCGAACTGTTTCACAGGCCGCAGGATATAGGACACGTAGTGGAGATGCTCAAATTGCGCGAGATCTACCGCCACCTAAGCAACGCTGCCGACCGGGGGGACGAGGCGGCCAACGTCCTCTCCGACATCGTGGTCAAGATGACCTGAGAGACCAATGCCCGAATACGGCGAGCCCCTCACCGAACGCGAGCATGAAATCCTGCAACTGGTGTCCACTGGCGTCACCAATCGCGAGATCGCCTACCGGCTCAATATCAGCGTTAACACTGTCAAGGTTCATCTGCGCAATACATTCACCAAACTGGGAGCCGAATCGCGCACCGAGGCGACGATGATCGCTGTGCGGGAGCGGTGGGTGGTCGTGGAAGGCGCTGAGAGAGCGCCACCAGATGAGAGTGCCTCGGCCCCGCCCATCACCCCCGAGCCCCCCCTTCCGTGGCCCAGGCGAGTGGCGCTGGTCGCCGCCTTGCTGCTCGTAGCGGTTGGAATCGCCGTGACATGGCCCCGCAGCAGGCCGGAGGCGAGCAGCAGCGGACCGGACCTGCCACTGGATCAGCCACGAGAGCAACCAGGGGCCGTTCCGGCAGAGAGCACAGAATCGCCCTGGCACGAACGTGCCCAGATGCCCACCCGCCGGGCACACCTGGCGCTCGCCGCAGTCGCGGGCCGGATCCTGGCCATCGGAGGCCAAACCCCTGAGGGGATCACGGCCGCTGTGGAGGTATACAATCCCGAAAACGATTTATGGACACCAGGAAGCGACAAGCCCACACCGGTGGCCTACATCTCGGCTGTTGCCATCGGACCGGAGGTGTACGTGCCAGGCGGCTGCGATGCAGAAAGCACACCGACGCGGTTGGTCGAAGTATACGATGCCCTGGCCGACTCCTGGCGAGAGGCCAGCCCATTGCCAGAACCACGCTGTGCCTACGCACTGGCCATGCTGGACCAAAGACTCTACCTCTTCGGCGGGTGGGACGGGGAGCAGTACGTCGCCACGGTGTACGTGTACGATCCCCAGGCGGACACCTGGACCGAAGGGTTCCCGATGCACATAGGGCGGGGCGTCGCCGCGGCCGCTCCCCTGGGGGGACTCCTCTACGTCGTTGGCGGATACGATGGCGAGCGAGAATTGACCACGTGCACGGTCTACGACCCGGCAGCGGAGACGTGGGAAGGGTGCGCACCGCTGGCCGTGGGGCGGGAAGGCCTGGGCCTGGCAGCCCTCGGTGGCCAACTCTACGCCATCGGTGGGGGTGGCCGGACCAGTTACCTGGGCTTCAACGAGCGCTACAACCCAACCAACGACACCTGGAGTCCCGTTGAAACGCCACTGGTAGGAGAGTGGCGTAGCCCGGGTGTGGTTGCGTTCGAGACCACCATCCACGCGATCGGAGGCTGGAGCAGCGACTACCTGAGCCTGAACCAGGCGTACGAACCACTTCCCTTCCGTATCTTTCTCCCCGTGAGCCAGCAAGAATAGAGCGAAAGGTCATAGCGCCGGCCCGGCCAGCCGGGCGATTTTGACTCCCACCTCGCGCCAGGTGATCTTCGAAATCCCCAGTTTCTGGCGCAGCCTGTCAGCCTCCATTCCCGCCCGGTAGTCACGCACCGAGCAGGTCCAGCGCAACATCTCGAAGGAGAGAGCATGGCCCAGGTCGGCACGTTGGGCCACGTCGGCCAGGACGTACTCCAGGTTGCGGGCAGTGCAGGGGAAAAGCGATTCCTGCGGCTGGTACTGGACGCGGTATTCAGCCAGCACCGCCGGCCACCACAGTGGCAACTGTAGTTTGCGCTCTTTGTGGCGGCGGCGAGGGTTGGCGTAGCGGATCCACAACACCGGCTGGGTGGGGTCGCTGAGGTCAATGTGATTCGTCACGATGTTCATACATTCGCTCTTCTTGACGCCGGTGTGCAGGAGCAACGTCACCAGTAAATGGGGACGGACATCCGGTTTTCCCGCGTGACGCAGGCGCTGCGTCACCTCCAGCACTCGCGCCACCTCATCGTCGGAGAGGATCTTGGACAGCGGCGTCATCACTGGCCTGTGAGCCACGGGGGCAGCGGGATCGGAGGAAAGCACCTCCGCCTCAGCCAGCCAGCCAAAAAAGACCTTGAGCGTGGTCACGCGCCGGGCCAGCGACTTGGGGTTACAGGACACGCCGCGCCCGTGCACCAACCAGTCGGTGAAACGATTGAGGTCTTGCGTGGAGACGGCACCAACGGCGGTCCCCACCCCGACAAACTGGACCAGGATATTGAGGTCGGAGAGGAAGGCCTTGATAGTATTTTCGGCGAAGCCCTGCTGCTGCATATAAGCCTGGAAACCACTGATAGCAGCACGCAGCGAGGAGCGCGCATCCAGGCCCAGCCGGGCCAGGGTTTGTGGAGACTCCTCTATAGAGACAAGGACATCCGCGTCGGGCAAGACTAATTGTTCAGCCATTCCACACCCCCTCTTCGTGTAGCCGTTCGTCTGAGCCTATTCTACGCTCAAGTAAAGAAAATGTCAACTGTTTACCTGGCTTGACCAGGCCAGGCAGTGCCAGTATAATAACCGAAGCGAGCGACTTAGAAAGGATTAGCAATGACACTGGAAAACATCCTTCAAGATATCCACGGATTGGACGCGCGTTTGCGGGAACTCGAACAACAGTACGGGTTGCTCTCCGAAGATCTATACGCGTTGTACCGGCTGGGAGAGCTGGAACAGAGCCGTGACCTGATCCGCTGGGTCGGCTATTATGAACTGCGGCAGGAGCGGCAGCACGCGTATGCGGCTGCCTTGCGCGAACGGCTGCTGGCTCTGCGCAGCGCCAGTGCTGGCGCTCCCATCCCACTGCGCCCACGTTTCGCAGCCCCGACTGAGGCATAACGTGCTCCCCACTTTCGAAGAATATTGCCTCCTGATCGCCAGCCTGCCCAACCGATTTCCGTCCATCCGGTCCTCCACCCTCACCCCGTACACCATCGGCCCGTTCGCGGCCGAAGTGGAAGGTCGGTTGACCTTCGAAGCTGGCTATGTGCTTGATGTGTGGGAGTTGCTTGACCTGTCCAACCACACCATCCGCAGCTACAGTTACGAGCTGAACCGCGCCGGAGAGCGGGTCTGGTGGTACGACCCCACCGAACATCCAGGCGATTCAACTCTGAGCAGTTCCTATCCCCATCATAAGCACATTCCCCCCGACATCGAGCATCACCGCATTCCCGCACCAGAACTCTCCTTAACGCGCCCCAACCTCCTCGTACTGATCGAGGAAGTGGAGCGGTTGCTGAAGGATTGAGTGCCCGCGCTGCCACTGAACGCTTGCGTGTAACTTAGCGCCCCGTGGCGTGTTCTATCACGTGATAATTCTAGACAATATTCGTGTCATTCGGCCATTCGTGACATTCGTGATAGACATTCGTGATCGAAAACTGTCCGGTAGTGAAACCACAGGAGAGCATTATGGAACCCATCAAGGTTATTCTCAACCCGGCCGCGGGCCGGGGGTATGGCACGAAGGTCGAGCCTGAGTTGCGCCGGCTCCTAGGAGCAGAGGGGCTCGAATTCGACCTGGCGCGTACGTCCAGGCCATGGCAGGCGGCGGAATTAGCCGAACAGGCGGTCGGCGATGGCTTCGAGATCATCGTCGCCGCGGGCGGCGACGGCACGTTCAATGAGGTAGTCAACGGCCTTATGGCCGCCTCAGATGGCGAGGAGGCTGGCACGATGGGCGTCATCCCCATCGGCTCCGGCAGCGACTTCGCCAACACGGTGGGTGTGCCTCCCGACTTGCGCGGGGCCTGCCACCGGCTGGCAAACGGCCAGGTCAGGGTGATAGACGTGGGCCGGGTCACACTGCCGGGACGAGCCCCCCGCTACTTCGACAACACCGTGAACGTCGGCTTTGGCGGCGTCGTGACGCTCGAAGCCCTCAAGGTCAAACGGCTGCGCGGAATCGCGCTCTACCTGCCGGTCGTGCTGAAGGTCATCTTTCTGTACTACAAGGCTCCGTCGGTCACCATCGAGTACGACGGGCAGGAGTTGGCTCTACCCGCGGTGATGATCAGCGTGGCCAACGGGCCGCGCGAGGGAGGTGGCTTTTACGTCGCGCCCCAGGCCCAACCGGACGACGGTCTCTTCGATCTGTGCATCGTGCGCGGGGTGAGCCGGCTGGCTATGTTGGGCCTCGTCCCCCACTTTATGAAAGGCACCCACGTGGGCCGCGAGCCGATCACGATGGCCCATGCCCGGCGGGTGACCATCTCCTCGCCGGACGACCTGATCGCCCACATGGACGGCGAGATGCTGTGCACCGACGCCCACCGGATAGAGTTTGAGATACTGCCCCGGCGGCTGCGGGTGCGGTGTTGAACGGAGTGCCGACGATGATCGAACTGTTCTTGGCCGGAGTGTGGGGATATCTGCTGGGAGCGGTGCCTACGGGCGTTCTGGTGTCCCGTGTGCTGCGGGGCACAGACGTGCGCCAGCACGGCAGCGGTCATACCGGGGGGCTAAACGTCTCCCGCGTGGCCGGCATCTGGGCCGGTGCACTGACCGCCGTGGTGGACGTTCTCCTGGGGGCGGCCGCCGTCGCCGGGGCAACGCTGCTGACGGACGATCCCTGGGCGGCGACGGTGGCCGGTGTGATGGCGGTGGTGGGCCACGATTGGTCCGTCTTCATCCACTTCGGCGGTGGCATCGGCCTCTCCAAGTTGACGGGCACGCTGCTGTGCCTGGCGCCGCTGCCCGCGCTGGGGATGGTGGTCGGGTTGGTGCTCTTCTGGTTGATCCTGGTCAGGCTGTTGCGCTTCCATCGCGCCCGCTCTACGATACTGGCGATGGTCGTGATCGGGCCGCTGCTGTGGGCGCTGGGGTTGCCGCTGCACGGTATCCTACTTGGCGTACTGGGCGGGGCGGTGATCATTATCAAGACACTACCCGACTGGAACAGGCGGTACGGATAGAGGACTTTGGACCAGCGCCCGCTTGGCCGCTACCGGCTGCCTAAGGCAACATCAGCGCATCCGTGTATTCCCCAACGAAGCTCGGATTGGTGGTCAGTTCGACATACTCCACACGGCGGGCAATCTCCTCAGCGACCACACGGCAGCGACGGGAGACCAGCGCCAGTTTGGCCCCCATCCCCGCGGCGTTGCCCACCTGGACGAACCGCTCACGCGCCAGCGGCGGGAACATCCCCACCGCCAGCGCACTACCCACGTCCAGGTAGGTGCCAAAAGCACCCGCCACCACCACCCGCTCAACCTGTACTGCCTCCAGTCCAGCCTCCTCCAGCAACACCTCAACTCCAGCGCGGATGGCAGCCTTGGCCAGTTGGATCTCGTTTACATCCTTGCGGGCGATGACCAGGTCGCGGGGCGCTCCCCGTTCGCCAGCCGGAACGAGCAAGAACTCTAACCCGCTGCCCTCCCCACGCACGCGAGGGTGACTACCCTGCATCATCGCGCCGTTCCCTCTCAGCACACCGACTCGTCTCAGTTCAGCCACGCTATCAAGCACTCCAGAGCCACAGATGCCCACCGGCGGCGCGCCGTCAATCGTCTGGTACTCGACCCGCCCGTCAACCAGCCGCACCCACTCGACCGCGCCCGGCGCAGCCCGCATCCCGTCACGAATATGGGCCCCCTCAAAAGCCGGCCCGGAGGCACAGGAGCAACTCAACAGCCGCCCACCCAGCGCCAGGCTGATCTCAGTGTTAGTGCCGATGTCCAACCCCAGCAGGGGCGCGGTGACCGCGCCTCTACCGATGTCAGTCGCCAGGAGCATGGACACATGGTCGGCGCCGACGAAGCCGGCGATGTTGGGCAGGAGATGAACGTTCGCGCCGGGGGCCAGGCGCAGTCCCAGTTCCCGCGCCTTGAGGTCATAAGAGTCAGCCAGGGCGGGCACATAAGGAGCCAGACCCAGTTGGGCCACCGGCAAACCAAGCACCAGGTGATGCATACAGGTGTTGCCCACCAGCACAGCCTCGACGATCTCGGCACTATCCCGCCCGACCTGCGCGCACAACTCGCGGGCCAGATCATCCAGCCGGCCGACGACTGCCTGCTGGAGTTCCCGCGCCTGACTCTCTCCCCCCATCGCGTAGGAAATGCGGGCCATCACGTCTTCCCCGTAGGCAATCTGGGGATTCATCGCGCCAGCGGCCGCCAGCGTCTCGCCGCTCTCCAGGTCCACCAGGTAGACAGCCACTTTGGTCGTGCCAATGTCCACCGCCAGTCCCAGCGGTGAGGTAGCGACCGGCGCGACGGCGACGATCTCATCATCCCGGATGACTATGCGAATACGCCAATCGTTCTCCCGCAGCAAACCGGGGAGTTGGCACAACACCTCATGATCATAGCGCATCTCTCCCCTCTCCTCCCCTCCGGGGGGGGCAAGGAGGGGGTATTGCTGCCGGAGCGCTTCGCATAACCGAGTCGTGTCGGCTTGCAAGTCGGTTAGGCTGGGCGGAGTCAAGACCACATCGAAGGCCCGCACAGACGGATCCAGTTCGACCGTGCGCTCGCGGCCCTCGATCTGCGCCCGCTGCGGGGCCGTGATAGAGGCCGGCGGAACATCCACCCGCACGTCACCCAGCACGCGGGCCTGGCAGGCCAGCCGGAGCCCCTCGGCCACGACATCCCGTTCCGCCTCGGTGGGGGGCGTGACCTGGCCAGCGACGACGCGCACGCGGCAGGTCCCGCAAGTGCCCGCGCCACCACAGATTCCATTCAGCCCCACGCCCGCCTGGCGAGCGGCCTCCAGCAACGTCGTACCCTGCGCAACCCGCGCCCGGCGGCCGAGAGGCTCGAAGTCCACTGTTGATTTGTTAGTTGGTTCGTTGATTGATTCGTCAGCCATAGCAAGTCCCTTCACACGTGACTACTTCATCGCACACGCCAGGGGCAACGCCCGCGCTTGGAGCAGAAATCGCAGGTAACCGCGTCGGGCCGCATCTCCGGTCCCAGCCCGACCACGAAAGAGGCGGACTTGCGCGGCAGCATAAGACAACTTTCGGTCAGCCGGACGCCGATCTGCCCGGCGGGGACCAGGCCGAAAAGCACCCGCTGCTGCCAGATCGACCAGCCCTCCTGGCCCGGGCTGGCACGCATACCCGCGCCCAATCCGCGCGCTGTGGCCTCGTCCCGTATCCGAGCGACGACCATCCGGGAGACCTCCCCGAGAGCGCCGACGCCAGCCCCATCCAGCGCCAGCGCCTGCAGAGGGTCTGCGGCAAAGAGCGCATCCACCCGTTCCTCCAGCGCCGACCCGATGCTGGACACGGCGACGGCGATTTGAGTCGCTCCCGCCAATGCACGCGCCACCAGCGGCCCCTCGAAGGCTACCTCCCCATCTAAGACCACTGTCTGGTGGTGAAAGTCACGCACCGGCAGGATAGTGTACAGTGCAACAGGGGCAAGCAACGTCTGCGCTTCAGCAAGCACCCCCTGCGCCACCGCAACAATCTCCGGGCGGACGCGAGTCGGATCAACACCCTGCCCCCGTAGGGCATGTGCCACCTCAAGCGAAGGTTGAAAATCGGTTATGGTAGTTATGGTAGACATTGGCGTCAGCATACAGGGGCATTTCGCGCCGACCACGCTAGCGCGGCCAGGCACTCCCCAGCCGCGATTTCAATCGCCAGCCCCTCCTTCTTCAACTTCCTCCTCGACTTCGACCTCGGCTTCGCTCTCAGCCCTCTCGACGACAGGCAACAGAAGCAGGAAGAACGCACCACCGCCTTCTGCCAACGAGTGCATACCCTCGACTTTGCCCAGGTAGTCGTCTGGAGCGCCGGGCCTGTGGCGGTAAATGCGGCCGTCCGATTTGACCTCCGCCATGTACCGATCCGGGCCAAGACAATGGCTATAAACCTTGCCATCGTCCAACCGCACCTGGCCCAGGTACTTGTCGGGACCGTGTCGGTGGCGGTAGACCTTGCCGCTGTCCAGTTCCACGCGGCCCAGATACTCATCCAGCCCATGGCGATGGCGGTAGACCTTGCCGTTTTCGGGCTCGACCCGGCCCAGGTACTCATCCGGTGCGCCGCGTTTGTGACGATAGACTTTTCCCATCGGGATCCTCCTTGTATTTTGCTACCAGGTACTTCATCAGGGAATGTTTAGAACCAATACCGTCTTTTATCACGAATGGCACGAATATACGAATTCCACGAATATTTGACTATAATCCTGGACAAAATTCGTGCTATTTGTCCATTCGTGATATTAGTGATCAAAAAGTCCCCACTATCGAATTGCCCTACAATGCCTCAAAAACGCCAGCAGGTTCGAACCATTTTTGTACTGATCTGAGAGATACCTCCGGTCTGTTGCCCATTATACTCTGGGGCCTCGAACGGGGCAAGGCACAGGTCTAACGTCTGGGCAACAGCCGGGCAGCGGCGATCCCGGCCAGCCCGAAGATACCAGCAGCAAACAGGAAAGGAGCGCGCAGTCCCAGCCAGACAGCCAGCGCGCTGCCCACCATCGGCCCGATACCGTTCGCCACTGAGACCACGCTGGCGTCCACCCCGTAGACGATACCCTCCTGCCCCTCCGGCGCCAGCCGGGCCAACGAGGCGCTGATCGAGGCCAGAATCCCCCCCATCGCCAACCCCGTCCCTGCCTGTAAAAGCAGCAACCAGCCAGGGGCGTCGACGAGGGACTGGGGGACGTAGCACACGGCCGAAGCAATCGCGCAAGCCATCAGAATCCCACGGTAGCCTATGCGGTCACCCAGCCGCCCCAACCACAGAGCACCCACTGCACCGGCTACAGCGCTGACCCCACTGACCAACCCTGTGATGGAGGCCACACGGGCGCCGGCCAGAGCGATGTCCTGGATGAAGAGCGGCAACACCGGCCCCAGCAAACGCGCTCCCAGCCGCATCACCAACCGTACCCCCAGCAAGCCAAGCAACGGCGGCGAACCCAGCACCGGGGCCAGCCGGTTCCACACGCGGCGACGCAGGGCCAGCCTGCCCGTGTCGGCCGCAACTTGCTCCTCCACCGGTGGCACAACGGGCCGAAATTCCTCTTTGACGAAGATCAGCACCCCCAATGCAGCCAGGAACAACAACACGCCCGTGACCAAGAAGGCCGCCCGGTAGCCGAGGCTATCGGCCACCAGTCCTCCCAACAGCGGCCCTGCTGAGGCTCCGGCGTAGACTGCCATCTGGAGCATACCCATCGCATAGCCGATGCGCTCGCGGGGCGCAGCCGTGGCGACGAGCGCAGTTGCTGCGGTGACCGTCCCGGTCAGCACACCCTGCAAAGCGCGCAGAAGCGTCAGTTGCTGCACGTTCTGCGCGAAGCCCATCAAGGCGATCAGCAAGGCTCCGCTGAACATCGCCCTCTCGACCATCACCTTACGACCATAGCGATCGCTGAGCGCACCCCAGATAGGACCGAAGATCGCCATCGTCACCGCGTGAGCAGAGAGAACGACCCCAGACCAGATTTGGACCTCCTGCTCGCCGCGCACGCCCAGATCCGATATATAGAGCGGCAGGAGGGGAGTGACGACGGTGAAGCCGGCGACGGCCACCAGTTCGGCGAACCAGATGACACGCAGGTTGCGTTGCCAAGACGTAGAGACCGTGGAGATGTCGGTAGCTCTAGGCATAGCATACTCGTGTTTTGAGCCATTGTTGCCTGCTCATAGCTCAGCGTATTGTACCGGAGTATGCTCCCACGCGCAAGCTCCCGCGTGAGCGACGGCGAAACGAGACCGCCCCGACCCGCAACGGTGGGGGCGTTTTCGCTTCTTGTCAAGTCAAATGAAAATGAGATAGGTCAGGCTCCCACTCGACAGATGTTTGTGGTATAATGCGATACGATGGCAGAATTCGTCCATCTCCACGTGCACAGCGAATACTCGCTTCTCGATGGCCTCAGCAGTTGTCAGGAACTGGCCGAGCATGCCGCCGAACTGGGCATGCCCGCCCTGGCCCTCACCGACCACGGCACGATGTACGGCGCGGTCCAGTTCTACAAGGCATGCAAGACGGCCGGCATCAAGCCGATCATCGGCATGGAATCATACCTGGCCCGCCGGGGCCGCCAGGACCGAGACGTGCAACGCGACCGCAAACCATACCACCTCCTGCTCCTGGCCCAGAACGATGCCGGCTACCACAACCTGATGCGCCTGGCAACTATCGCCCAACTGGAGGGCTTCTACTATAAGCCACGCATTGATAAAGAAGTGCTGGACCAACACGCCGATGGACTCATCACCCTCTCCGGCTGCGGCACCTCAGAGGTTCCTCGCCTGATTCGTGACGGCCAACTTGAACAGGCACGCCAGGCCATCTGCTGGTACCGCGACGTCTTCCCCGGCCGGTACTACCTGGAACTCCAGGAACACGACATCCCCGAGCTCGCGGAAGTCAACCGCCAACTGATCGCCTTCGCCCGCGAATTCGACCTGCCGCTGGTCGCCACCAACGATGTGCACTACGCCAGGCGGGAAGAGTCCGAAAGCCACGACGTGCTACTGTGCATCCAGACCGGCAAGACCACCAATGAGCCGAACCGCATGCGCATGAACAACGATAGTTTCTACCTCAAGAGCGCCGAGGAAATGGCGGCGCTCTTTCCGGAAGTGCCTCAGGCACTGACCAACACGCTGCGCATCGCGGAGATGTGCGAACTGGAACTGGAGTTCGGCCACTACCACCTGCCCCCCTTTCAGGTGCCAGAAAGACACGATGCGCAGTCCTACTTGCGCCACCTGTGCGAGGAGGGATTACAGCAGCGGTACGCAGTCATCACCCCCCAGATTCGCGAGCGGCTCGAGTACGAACTGGACATCATCCATCGCATGGGCTTCGACACCTACTTCCTCATCGTCTGGGACCTATGCCGGTTCGCCCAGGAACAAGACATCTGGTGGAACGTGCGAGGGTCGGGGGCCAGTTCCATCGTCGCCTACAGCCTCGGCATCACCAACCTGGAGCCACTACAGCACGGCCTGATTTTCGAGCGTTTCCTCAACCTGGGCCGTGTGACCATGCCCGACATTGACCTGGACTATCCCGATGACCAGCGGGACCGCTTGATCCGTTACACCATCGAGAAGTACGGACAGGAGCAGGTGGCCCAGATCATCACCTTTGGCACGATGGGAGCCAAGGCAGCGATCCGGGACGTAGGACGGGCACTCGACTATCCCTTGCCAGATGTTGACCGCATCGCCCGCCTGGTGCCATCCGGCCCCAAAGTCAAACTCGATAAGGCACTGCAAGAAGTACCCGAACTGCACGAGCAATACGAGACGCAAGCACATATCCGGCAACTGATCGACACGGCCCTGGGTGTGGAGGGGAATGTGCGCCACGCCAGCACCCACGCCGCTGGCGTCATCGTTTCCGACGTCCCACTGGTCAAATACACCCCTCTGAACAGGCCCACGCGCGGCGGCGATGGTGGCGAGATCGGCGTCGTCACCCAGTACACGATGGATGAACTGGAAGAACTGGGGCTGCTCAAGATTGACTTCCTGGGCCTTTCCACCCTGACCATCATGCGCCACGCATGCGAACTGATCCGCCAGCGGCATAATGTGGACCTGAATCTGAACAACATTCCTACCGACGATCCGGCTATCTACGACCTACTCTCGCGGGGGGACGTGATGGGCGTCTTTCAAGTGGAAGGGCAAGGTATGCGGCGGGTGCTGATGAAAATGCAGCCCTCCCAATTCGATCACATCATCGCCACCATCAGCCTCTTCCGCCCCGGTCCGATGGAACACATTGACGACTACATTAACTGCATGCACGGCCACAAATCGGTCGAATACCGCCACCCCAGCCTGGAGCCGATCCTGCGGGAGACCTACGGGGTGTGCGTCTACCAGGAACAGATCATTCGCATTCTGACGGACATTGCCGGTTACTCCGCGCCCGAGGCCGACCTGGTCAGGCGGGCCGTGGGCAAGAAAAAGAAGGCTGCATTGCTCAATCACCGCGCCTCCTTCGTCGAAGGGGCAATAAAACACGGCGGCCTGCCCCAAGAGGCGGCCGAGGCCATCTTCAACGACATCGAATACTTCGCTCGATATGGCTTCAACAAGGCACATGCGGCCGACTACGCCGTCCTCACCTGCCAGACCGCCTATCTCAAGGCAAAGTACCCAGTCGAATACATGGCCGCGCTCCTCAGCGTCGAGCGAAACAACACCGAAAAAATCGGCCTCCTCATCGCCGAGTGCAGCCGTATGGGGATTGAGGTGCTCCCCCCCAACGTCAACGACTCTGGCCTGGACTTCACCATTGAGAAACAGGCTGACGGCACGCCCGCGATCCGCTTTGGAATGGGGGCCATCAAGAACGTAGGCGCAGGGCCGGTCGAGACAATCCTGGCTGCCCGCCAGGCAGGGGGCCCCTTCCGCGACATGGATGATTTCTGCCGCCGCGTGGACCTGCGGCAGGTCAACCGGCGGGCGCTGGAGAGTCTGATCAAGGTGGGGGCATTGCACCGCTTCGGCACGCGCTCGCAACTTCTGCCCATCGTGGAGCGCATCATCGGGCTGAGCGCCAGCCTGCACCACGCCCGTGACGTAGGACAGATGAGCCTGTTCGGTGAAGCCACCGGTGTGCGCCTAGCCGAAGAGACGCTGCTGCCCCCACTCTCCAAGACACCTGAAGTGCCACAGAAAAACATCCTGGCCTGGGAAAAAGAATTGGTCGGTGTCTACATATCCGAGCACCCACTGGTGCAGGCCCTGCTCAGGCTGCGAGACGTCGTGACCGGTCACGTCGGGGCGCTGAGCGAGGAGATGAACGGACAACAGGTGATCGTCGCCGGAATGTTGCAGCGGGTACGTCGCCATACGACGAAGAAGGGGGCCGAGATGGCTTTCGTGACCCTGGAGGACCTGCAGGGCACATGCGACGTCGTCGTCTTCCCCCGAGTGTGGAACAGGACCAAACACCTGTGGCAGCCAGAGCGCGTCCTGGTAGTAAGCGGCAAGGTGGACACCGGGCGACGTGACGAGCCCAACCTGCTGTGCGACTGGGTCAAGACCCCCGACGAGATGGCTGTTCCAACCGGGCAGGACCGCCCGCAGACCACCGTGCCACCACCGTCCCACCGTTCGGCTGAGACTTCGGCGAGCTCGGTCGAGCCGCGCATGGTGAAACCCTCGCCATCTTCGGTGCATACCGTCTGCGTGACGTTGACCCGCAGTGGGGAGCAAGGCCGGGACGTGGAGACGCTGCGCAAAGTCCACAGCCTGTTGGCAGGTCATCCCGGCCAGGATCGCTTCGTCATTCATCTGGTCGGCGGCACGAACAGGCCGGTCGAACTGGCGTTTCCGAACGATACGACGCGCTATTGCCCCGAACTGACACGGAAACTGGCCGTCATCGTCGGGACGGAGGCGGTGCGGGTAGAGGCAGTGCAGGTAGAGAAGGAGATAAAATGAAAGGACCGGAACGCGTGCAGGCCGCCCTGAAGGCGGCGGGGCTGGACATCAGCATCATAAAACTGCAAGAGAGTGCTCGCACAGCACAACTGGCTGCTGACGCACTCGGTACCGCTCTGGGCAGCATCGTCAAGTCGTTGCTCTTCCTGGCCGACGGCAAGCCAGTACTGGTGCTGGTGGCCGGCGATCGGCGAGCCGACCCGGCCAAGTTAAAGAGACTGCTGGGAGCGCGGCGGGCAATGATCGCCGACGCTGAGCGCGTGCGACAGGAGACTGGCTTCAGCATCGGTGGTGTGCCACCTATCGGCCATAGGCGACCGCTGCCGACGTGGATTGATGATTCGCTGGCCCGTTTCGAGACAGTCTACGCGGCGGCCGGCCATCCCCACGCCGTGTTTCCAATTACCTTCGAGACGCTGACACGTATCACTGGCGGTCACGTGGCCGACGTGACAGAAACTCCACCTACGGAGGAGGGAGGAAAATGAGAATCGGTATTCTGACAGGAGGAGGAGACGTCCCGGGACTGAACCCCTGCATCAAGGCATTGGTCTACCGCGCCATTAACGAGGGGCATGAGCCCATTGGCATCCGCCGTGGCTGGCGCGGCCTCCTCTTCTACAACCCTGACGATCCCGCTACATACGAGGAATGCACGACGCCGCTTGATAAACTCATAGTGCGTACCATAGACCGTACCGGCGGCACCTTCCTGCACACCTCGCGCACCAATCCTGGCCGCATGCGCCCCTCGCATGCGCCGGACTTTCTGCGCCCTGAGGGAGAGTTAGACGACAGCCAGACGCTTGACTTCACCGATCACGTATTGAAGGCGTTGGAACACCTCGAGATTGACATACTGACCCCCATCGGAGGGGAGGACACGTTGGGATACGCAGCCCGTATCCATCGGGAGGGCTTCCCCGTCATCAGCATCCCCAAGACGATGGACAACGACGTCTTCGGCACCGACTTCTGCATCGGCTTCTCCACCGCCATCACACGCAGCGTGCACTTCATCCACCAGTTACGTTCCACGGCCGGCTCCCACGAGCGCATCGGCGTGATTGAACTGTTCGGGCGGCACTCTGGCGAAACGTCGCTCATCTCGGCTTACCTGGCTGGCGTGGATCGGGCCATCATCTCCGAGGTTCCTTTCGACATCGAGAGACTGGCCGACCTGTTGATGCAGGACAAACGGGCCAATCCCAGTAACTACGCCATGATGACCATCTCGGAGGGCGCTCATGAGATCGGCGAGGAGATTGTTCAGACCGGTGTGGCCGACCCCTACGGCCACAAAAAGCTGGGCGGTATCGGCGCAGTCACAGCGACCAAACTTGAGCAGATCACCGGCGAGAAGACGATGTGCCAGGAAGTGGCCTACCTGATGCGCTCGGGCGCGCCGGACGCGCTGGACATCATGGTGGCAGTCAACTACGCCAACACAGCGATGGACCTGCTCGCCATTGGCAAGTTCGGACGCATGGTCGCGCTCAGAGACGGGCGCTATATAGACGTCTCGGCCGAATCGCCTACGCTGGGAGTCAAACACGTGGACGTGCGGGCGCTCTACGATATGGACAACTACCGGCCCAAAGTATGGCACGTGCTGAGCAAGCCGATGTTCCTGTACTAGCCACCGGGAGGCTGAGATGAAACGTATTGGGGTGCTGACAAGCGGCGGGGACAATCCCGGTCTCAATCCCTGCATCCGGGCCGTAGTACGTACAGGACTCCACCTGGGGGCGGAGGTAATGGGCATCCGCCGAGGCTACGCCGGTCTGGTAGACGGCGAAATAGAGGAGATGGACGCCCGCTCAGTGGGCGGCATTATCGGGCGCGGGGGGACGATTCTGGGCACCGCCCGCTGTCCTGAGTTCTACGAGCCCAAAGGACGGCGGGAGGCGCTGCGCAGCCTCAACCGCTTCGGGATAGATGGACTGGTAGTCATAGGTGGCAACGGCTCCCTCAATGGCGCGCTGGAACTGTGGCGCATGGGTTTCCCGACTATCGGTGTCCCCAGCACTATCGACAATGACGTTAGCGGCACCGATATCTCCATCGGTGTGGACACGGCGCTTAACACCATCCTGGATGCCATAGACAAGATCAAGGACACCGCATCGTCCCACAACCGAGCCTTTCTCATCGAGACGATGGGGCGCGACTCGGGCTACCTGGCGCTGGCGAGCGGCATCGCTGGCGGGGCAGAACTGGTGCTGATTCCCGAGGTAGAGACGACGTTTGAGGAAATCTGCCAGATAATTGACGACGCCTACATTCGGGGTAAGGCGCACTGCATCATCGTCGTCGCCGAGGGATGGAAGCCAGGGACACAGGCACTGGCCGGGCAACTGCGCGAACGTCAGGAGGAGTTGGGCTTTTCGGTGCGGGTCACACAACTGGGACACGTCCAGCGGGGCGGCTCTGCCAGTGCCTTCGACCGGCTGCTGGCCACCCGGTTGGGAGCGTTCGCGGTGCGTGAACTGATCGCCGGCAACGGTGGGAACATAGCCGGCTGGGCCAAGAACACCGCCGCGCTGATCCCCTTGGAGGAAGCGGTGGCCTTCGAGAAGCAGATAAGCCCAGAGTTGTGCGAGTTGGCGAGAATTATGGAGCAATAGGAACGAGCATCTCACGCACCAGTGCCTCAATCCGGTCAGCCAACTCCCGGATGGCCTGCGGTAGTTGCGTGGTCCCGCAGCCGGGCGTGCGGCAGACATAGAGATGTGCTCGACATTCCACTCGTCCCAGACCAGTTCGTCAATGCGCACGGCGATGCGCACCTACATGATCATCGGCTCGCGATAGAGGCCGAAGACCTCTCGGAAGACGTCCATCATCTCCTGCAACGTGGCGTAGACGCGCACAGCGTCCAAGATGCGCGGCATCGTGTTCTCGGTGCCCTGGGCGGCTATGCGCAGCCGGTCGAGCGCCTGACCTACCGCTCCGTTGTCTCGCTCCGCCCGCACCTGCGCCAGCCGGGCACATTGCCTCTCGTATCCCTGTGGGTCTATCTTCAACAGCGGCACTTGCAGCGGCTCGTCCGCCACAAATTCGTTTATTCCGACGATGACGCGCCGCCGCTCGTCAATCTCCCGCTGGTAGCGATAGGCAGCGTCGGCGATCTCCTGCTGAAAGAAGCCAGCCTCGATGGCCGGAATGACCCCGCCTAATGCCTCGATTCCCTCGAAGTAGTCGTAGGCCTGCCGCTCCATACGGTCGGTGAGCGCTTCGATGGCATAAGCCCCACCCAGCGGATCCACAGTGTTGGTGACACCGCTCTCGTGGGCAATGATCTGCTGGGTGCGTAGCGCGATGGTGACGGCACGTTCGCTGGGGAGGGCCAGCGCTTCATCCAGGCTGTTGGTGTGCAAAGATTGGGTGCCGCCCAGCACCGCTGCCAAAGCCTGAATCGCCACCCGCACAACGTTGATCTCCGGCTGCTGGGCAGTGAGCGAGCATCCTGCCGTCTGTGTGTGGAAACGCAACCACCAGGAGCGAGGGTTCTGCGCGCCGAAGGTGCGGCGCATCTCCCGCGCCCAGATGCGGCGGGCGGCACGAAACTTGGCGACCTCCTCCAGGAAGTCGTTGTGGCAGTTGAAGAAGAAGGAAAGACGAGGCGCAAAAGCGTCAACGTCCAGCCCGCGCTCCAATGCCCAGCGAACGTACTCCATCCCATCGGCCAAGGTGAACGCCAACTCCTGCGCCGCCGTCGAGCCGGCCTCCCGGATATGGTAGCCTGAGATGGAGATGGTGTTCCACTTCGGCAGGTGCTGAGTGCCGAACTCGACGGTGTCGGTCACCAGCCGCATTGAGGGCTGAGGCGGGAAGATATACTCCTTCTGAGCGATGTACTCCTTGAGAATGTCATTCTGAATAGTGCCGCCGAGTTGACGCATCGGCACGCCTTGCTTTTCGGCGGCGGCGATATACATAGCCCAGGTAATAGCCGCCGGCGAGTTGATGGTCATCGAGGTGGTCACCTTGTCCAGGGGAATGGTGTCGAAGAGAATCTCCATATCGCGCAGCGAGGAGACGGCGACACCGCACTTGCCAAACTCCCCCTCCGCCTCCGGGTCGTCGGTGTCGTAACCGTAGAGCGTGGGCAGGTCAAAGGCCACCGAGAGGCCAGTCTGCCCCTGTTCCAGCAGGTACTTGAAGCGGTTGTTGGTCTCCTCGGCAGCGCCGAATCCGGCGAACATGCGCATCGTCCACAGCCGGCCCCGGTGCATCGTGGGATGGACCCCCCGGGTGAAAGGGTACTCGCCGGGAAAGCCCAAATTTTCCACGTAATCCCCCTCCACGTCCAGCGGGGTGTACAGACGCTCGACGGGCTCGCCGGATGTCGTGATAAACTCCTCGTATCGTTCAGGACGCCGATTGAGGGTCTCTCTCAGTGTGGTCTGTTCCCAGCGTTCATGGCTCTGTTGGACAGCCTGTAGATCATTATCCATTGTTCAACCCCCAGGAAAAAATAACATTGCCGCGATTATACCCTGCTTCGGCGGAAAGCGGGAATCTTTGCCCGCCTCTTCGCTCAACCCCTGGTACTACTGTCCTCCATGCGCTTACCGCGCCCCTACAGCCCCATACGACCGATCCGCAATCGCCTGCCCTTCCGGCCCCAGCAGCCACTGGGCAAACTCGCGGGCCTCACCGGCCGGCTCGGCAGTGGCTGCCAGATAGAGCAGGCGCGAGAGCGGGTAACTCCCGTCGGAGAGGGCGTTCGAGGATGTTGGCAAGATGCCCTCCACCGGCAGCATCCGCACGCGATCAGCGATGGATTCCTCCATCCACAGCGTCGAAACATAGCCGATGGTGCCCGGAGCGCGTTCCACGTACTCGATGACTGCCTCGCTGGAGGGCATCACGACGCCGATGAGCGCGACGTCGTAGTCACCCAGCACCGCGCCCTCGAACGCAGCGCGAGTGCCGGAGCCTTCCTCGCGGCTGACGATGGTGAGCACCATCCCACCCCACTCCTGCACCCGGCCGCGGAAGATGTCCCGCAGGTGCACAATCCCCGTCTCCGCGAACGGCGTAGCAGGATGAACGATGACAGCAACACCATCTCGGGCGAAGGGTTGGTACCACAGCGGCCCCTCATCGGCAGTCTCTCGTAGCCAAGAGAGCAGCGCCAAGTCTGCCCCACCTGCCCGCAGAGTCTGTTCGGCCACCGAAGAGTTGAACATCTCGACCTGGACTGTGACCCAGGGGCAATCCTCCTCGTAGGCAGCGGCCAGTTCCTCGGCCAGTGGCCCGCAGGAATCGGCGCTCACCAACCGCAGGACGACAGGCTCGCGGGTGACGGTGAGGGGTTGGGAAGCGCAGGCGGTCAGGAGGAACGCCAGAACCCCTGGCACAAGCCTTTTGCGTACAATCATTGATCCGTGGGCTTAATGACGATCATCAGGTAATTTACGGCAGCCCAGGCACGCAGAAAAGCAGGTAGCGGGACAATCGCGGGGCCAGTAGGAAGCGCCGGGTCGTGTACGTGAACGCTTTCCCCGCTCATTTCGACCACTACCAATGCGTGGATTGCCTCAACGTCCCAACGAGGAAGAGGTGGTGTCCAGACGTGGACGATGCAAGGATATCCCGCTTCTACCTGTTGGCGCAGATAAGACTGTGACCCGGGCCGAACATCAGCGGTAAAACCAAGCGCGGGTAAGTATAGCATTAGATTGACGGGACTTGTACCACCAGGGCGGGTCTTCAACAAGGCACGCAATTCTGCCTCGGCGTGTTCGGCACCGAAGAAAGCCAGCACCATGCGGGTGCAGGCAGCCAGACAACTGTAGTCTAATTCTTGCTCAAAGTGCGGCACGTTCACAGAGTGCCTCGGCACGAGCCAGCAGATCCTCGCTAGTCTGACCGTCGGCCACCATCACCTCGCCTGTCTCAGCATCTATCAGCAGGTGCCCCACTATACCAAGGGGGCCCTTACGGGAAGGCGCATATTGCACCGGCACACGCCAGCACAATGTTGGCCCTACGACCAGTTCCGGCTGGCCAGCACAGAGTTGATCGCCAGCCCGCATAACCAAAAAATAGTTGGCCTTCTGCTTAGCCGTAAAGGCCGAGATGTTAATATCTGTGCTAACTTCGATCTTCACCATCACCCGGCTTGTAGCCGGAAGATCCAATCCCACTACCGTTGCCTGCTCCGCCATTGATTTCACCCCCTGTGTCCCATTATACCCTGCATCCGAGGCACAAACAAGTTACGTCGTCCATACCCCTCGCATCAACGATACGAACAGGCAGGCGACACCCACGACAGCGCAGTAGACAGCGAACGGGTAGAGCCGGTGACGCTGCAGGTAGCGCAGCAGGAAATGAATGCAGCCGAAACCGACGATGCCCGCCGCCAGGAAGCCAACGACGAGCGCCGGGGCCTGCGCCGCCAGACCACCCATCTGCGCCAAATCCACCACCTTGAGCAGCCCCGCGCCGAGGATGATGGGAGTCGCCAGGAGAAAACTAAACCTCGCGGCAGGCTCCCGTTGCAACCCCCGCGCCAGCCCGGCGGCGATAGTCGCGCCGGAGCGAGAAATGCCTGGCAAGATAGCCAATGCCTGGGCCAGCCCGATCACCAATGCGTCCAGCCAGGTCAGTTTGTCAAGGTCACGCTCCCGACGACCCAACCATTCTGTACCGGTCAGAAACGCCGCCGTGACCAGCAAGAAGCCAGCCGCTGCGATGGGGCGAGCGAACATCCCCTCGAAGAAATCTTCCAGCAGCCAGCCGATCAGCGCCCCAGGCAGCGTGCCCAGCAGGATGAACCAGGCCAGCCGGGCCTCCGGGGCCTCAGAACCTGGCGAAGGTTCAGCGCCGCTAGAAACCAGGTTTTTCGGAAAAAACCTGGTTTCTTTTTCTGTCAGCACACGCAGAGAGCGAAAAGCCGCACCGACGAGCGAGACCCAATCACGCCAGAAGTAGACGACGACGGCAAGCGCCGTGCCCCAGTGAACCACAGCGTCAAAGGCCAGGCCCGATGCAGGCCATCCGAGAAGCCAGGGCACGAGCACCAGGTGGCCCGAACTGCTGACAGGGAGGAACTCGGTCGCGCCCTGGAGAATGCCGAGGAGAAATGCCTGGAAGATATTCACGGTTTGTGTTCCTCAACACTGGATACTGGAGGCTGGAGGCTGGGCTCAAGCGCCAGACGGGCGAGAATAGCGGCACCGTCCTCCAAGCCAGCGGGCCTCACGCGTCCCTGCTCAACCACGGTCGGCACAGCCCTGACGGCGACGATGCGACCACCTTGCAATGTGACACGCAGGATAGCCCCCCAGCGGCAATCGGCCGGGTAGGGCTGATCGAAAAGGAAGTTGCCCAGGCTATAAGCAACCAAAGCCTCCCCCACCCACTCGACCCGCTGCAGGACGTGGGGCCCGTGCCCAACGATGATGCCGGCCCCAGCCTCGGCCAGCGCTCTGGCGATGGCCCGTTGGCGCGGGCCAGGAGCGGCCTGGTACTCGCCCCCCCAGTGGATGGAGACGATGATCATGTCCGACTGTTCCGCTGCAGTGGCTACCACCTCGGCTGCAGCCTCTAAATCGAGGGGCATGACGCTGTCGTCGAAGGCCAGGCAGGAGAGAGTAGATGAGGGATGAGTAGATGAGGGATGAGTAAACGAGGTAGAAGTAGATGCGAACGTAGGCTGCCCCACCGGGATGATGGCGGCCTCCTGCAGCACTCGCCGCGTCTCGGCCAGCCCCGCCTGGCCTGCATCCAGCGCGTGGTTGTTGGCCAGGGAGACGACGTCGAAACCGGCTGTCTGAAGGGCGGCGACCGCCTCCGGCGGTGCTCTCAGGTCATACCGCCCCCCCAGCTGGGGGGATGAAAGGGAGGCTGTCCCACTCATCAAGGAAGATGAGGGAGGGCTGTCCCCCCCGGTGGGGGGGATGAAGGGGGAGAACGGTGCAGTCGTCAGCGGCGACTCCAGGTTGGCGAAAGCCAGGACTTCGGCGAACTCAGCCGAGCCGTCCGCCTCGGCCAGCCAGGGCTGCACCTCAACGAAGGCAGCCTCCCAGTCCCCATCCAGCGCCTGCGCCACTCCACGCCCCAGCATCACGTCGCCGACGAAAGCGATCGTGAGAGTCGGGCCGTCGGCTTCGCTCAAGACAAGTGGGGCGGGCTCGACTGGAAGGAGGAAGAAGGAAGCAAGGAAACAAGAAGGGACACACGCCCACAGCAATGCCGTGAGACTTCCGCGCTTCCTCACTTCCCCGTTTCCCATCTTCGTTCATTCGCTAACAAAGGAAGTCGTCCACTCCGGCCGCTCGGGCGCTTCGCCAGCCCCCAGCATCGCCCGCCAGGACTCATCAGTCAACCTGTCTTCCATCGGCCAGGAGAACTCGTAGTAGGAGAAGACGCCACCTTTGGCGATGTGCAGTCCGCCCTGGCCATCCGGCACGACGGCGTAGATCTCGAAGATACGGCCAATGGCCTCCTCCAGCACCGTGCCAGAGCCAGTCGCCACGTCGGCCACGAGCGCCGCCTGATCGTCCTCCTCGAAGAAAGGCATACCCTCACCTTCCTGGTCGGCGGCGGCCAGCGTCATCGCCTCCAGTGTACCTCCGTACCACTTAATGCGCTCGTAGTCGTCGTTGGTCAGCGGCTCGCCGGCCAGTTCGCGTTGCGATACGTCGAGCAGGAAAGTGAGCAGATTGTCCAGACGGTTCAGATTGGCGCCCGTGTTCTCGCTCAGAAGGCCACGGCTCTGAAGCCCGTCGCGCGTCATGCGGGTGAGCGCCAGCAGGCGGGCATAGGCCTCCGGGTTAGGCTCGACCCAGCCGCGGGGTGGCTCTGGCGGCGGGCCGCCACCCATCTCCGCCATGGATTGTTTGGCGTAGAGGATGGTGTCGTGCTTCAGTTCAGTCCAGGAACCCAGCGCCGTGTGCAGGTCCTTGCGCGTCCAGGCCTGGGTCTGCATAAAGGCCGGGTACTGCGAATCCTTCGGCTCCAGCAGCGGCTGGAAGGAGTAGAGCCAGGTCCAGTACAGGTTCTGGGTCCAGGAATCCAACTCCAGCGCCGAGATCTCCCCGCGCAACTTCGTCATCTGCTCCGGGTAGTTGGCGTAGGCAGTCTCGCCCATCCCTTCGAGGATGGAGTACGCCTCCTCAGAGCCCAGCACGGCCATCACGTCGAGACCCTTGGGCAACCAGCGTTCATTGCCCATCACACCCACCTCGCGCCAAGTCAGTTCATCGAAGATGTAGGCGTCCAGGACAAAACGCTGGCCCATGAAGCGGAAGCCTTGTGTCACCTGCTCCTTGTCCTCCCAGATGTAGACCCACATGGAATTGACCTGTGGAGGCGGCAGTTGGCGAGCTGCCTCGACGAAGGCAGCGAACTTCGATTCGTCGGCGATGGCGGAGGCAGGTGCATCAGGGCCGTAGGTAGCGTCCCACAACGCGCCGTACTCGTGAAAGCCCAGGTCATCTGCCTTGCCAACGATGAACACGGTGGGATCGTAGACCCGCGCCCAGACGTCGGCGGCCGGATCGCCGTCCACGTTGGTGTTGCGCAGGATGTAGGTGATGAGCAGCGCCATGCGGGTCTCATTGGGCTTTTGCAGCCGCATGTTGATGCGGCCGTACCACATCATCGTGCGGAAGTAGCGCTCGAGTTGCTCACTGCGGGTGTAGTGGCCCCGGGGGACGTACTGGGAGTAGTCCTCGCACATGCAGGGCTGGTCCAGGCACTCCGGCGGGGGATTGGGATCGCAGGGGTCGCAGTTCTCCGGGCAATCCTGGCCGAAGACGGGGCTGGCGACGAAACCTTCGTGGGCCTCAATCAAGGCCAGTTCCGCCTGCACCAGGTCAGCCACCTCCGGCGGGGCGACGGCGGTGGGGTCGATGAGAGCATCGGCGACGGCAAAATAGGCCAGCACGCTGCGAACGGGCCTCTCCAGTTCTGTGCCCTGCAGTTCGGCGCAGAGGTCCTGGGCAGACTGGACGCAGGCACGAGTGAGCGCCGCGATGTCCGGCTCGAAGTGCTCCCGCTCCAGGTCGCGCAGCATCTTGTCGAAAAGTAGGTGGTAGACGTGATAGACAGAGTCGGTCGTGACAAAGACAGGGATTTCTTCGTAGCGGGCGTCCTCGTAGACCTGGAAGAACTCCAGCCACTCGGCCGGCGAGACGACGAAGCCGTTCTGCGCCAGCAGCGCGCCCTGCGCATCGCTGAAAGTGAACCGGTCGTAGTTGCCCAGCGCCGCCAGATCCACCGGCAGGACATAGCCCTCGTAAGCCGAGGGCAGGTTGACGGGAATCTGGGGATAGGAAGCGAAACCCGGCCCGCGCACGTTCGGCGGCGGGGTGGGCGGGACGACAGTCGGCTGAGCAGGCAGCGTCGCCGTCGTAGGGGATAGCACGGTCGCCGGGGGCGGTGTCGACGTCGTGGGCAGGTTGCAGGCCAGCATGGCGGCGATGAGAGTCAGCAGTGCGATTATGCTACCTCTTGGCTTATGCATCGGGAAACCTCCTTGGGCAAAATACGGGTCAGCGGACCGCTATGTCTAGTGTAGCATCATTGTTCCCATCAGTCAAGCGGAGTTCGCGGAAGGTCCCCGGTGGCGAGCGCCATTCCAGCCCGAAGCCGAAGCCGTTCCAGTGCCAGACATCCACGTGGGTGGCGGGGCCATAGCGGCCGGTGGTGTAGTCCCCCTCCAGCGTCAGCACCTCGTTCCGCCCGTCCCCGTCCACGTCCCCCACCACCAGTGCCAGGAGCGGCGCGGGCAACGCAGACCCGGCCCAGATTTCGCGCCCACCCTGGGGGTCCAGCAGGATGAGGTGACAACTGTCGCCCGCCGCGTCGTGGAAGCCAGCGATGGGACTGGGAACAGAAACCCAGCGCTGGATGGGCCAGTCGCGCCAGGGCCGCCAGACCAAGAGCACCCACTCGGGGGAGCCATCGTCGGTGACGTCGGCCAGGACCGAAGCGGTGATGTGCCAGGTGGGAGGGATGGGGGGGAGACAAGGGGA
>Ga0208279_1000184_pt1 | contig 58838 bp, 72 predicted proteins | sample AntAceMetag02UKM_FD_184766 | JGI IMG/M metagenome (GOLD analysis project Ga0208279, IMG submission 184766) | Saline lake microbial communities from Ace Lake, Antarctica - Antarctic Ace Lake Metagenome 02UKM (SPAdes) (version 2) | ecosystem: Environmental > Aquatic > Non-marine Saline and... | reverse complement strand
GCTGTGAGGGATTATTGTCTACGACAGGTCAGTGGAACTCGCTTCAGGCCCGGGAGTCACGCCTCGCCTGGATGCTAATCTCCCCCACGGCTCTGATCGTCTTTGGATTGGTCCTCTTCCCCGCTATTTTCAGTGTCTGGATCAGCTTTCACGACGTTACCCTGCGCAACCTGAACGATGTCTTCCATGCGCCGTTCGTGGGTTGGGACAACTATAGCCATGTAGTCAACGATTTCGCGTTCAAGTATCAAAACTTACGTGTATGGGGAGCGGCGGTCACCAGTATTGTGTATTCATTCGTCTCTACGTTTGTCACCGTGCTTCTTGGTCTGATAGCGGCGTTGTTACTCAACCGACCTTTCCGTGGTCGGGGGACGGTACGTGCCATATTCCTATTCCCCTATATTGCACCGATCGTCAGCGTGGCGTTCGTCTGGCGATGGATCCTCGATCCGCGCCCGTCTGGGGTGCTGAACGATCTATTGATGCGCTTGGGCATGATCGATGCTCCGAGAGCGTATCTTGCTACGCGCGGCCTCGCTCTGGTATTGGTGATCATCTTTACTGCGTGGCGCTATTTTCCGTTTGCCATGTTGATGATATTGGCTCGACTTCAGGCGATCGATAAGACCATGTATGAGGCGGCCAGCGTGGATGGTGCCAATGGCTGGGATAAGTTTCGAAATATCACCATCCCTGAATTGAGGTATGTTCTAGGCGCTGTCTTTCTCCTTCGGTTGATCTGGACCTTTAACAAGTTCGATGACATCTTCTTGCTGACCGGGGGAGGCTTCGGAACCAATGTACTACCTGTACTTACTTATCAGTTTAGCTTTAGGGCATTCAACTTTGGCAAAGGAGCTGCCAACGCCATGATCCTGCTGGTCATCCTGGGGGTCTTCATGCTGGTGTATGCGCGTACCGTAATGCGAGACAAAGGGTAAAGGAGTCATCCATGACAAACGATCATTCCCCGAAAGCATCGAAGAGTGAACGCTTGAATCTGATTGATCGCCTAGCACGCTCGATTACTTGGCCCCGTTTCATCCTTGCGTTGATCTTGACTTTCTTTCTCACCAGCATCCTGTTCCCTTTCTATTGGATGGTCAGCTCGTCGTTCAAGACTTACGCGGAGATTGGCAGCCGCGAAGCCGTCTATGCGCCCAGTGCTCTGCGCTGGGATGCCTACAAAGAATTGTTCGATCCAAACACTCCTCATTTCTGGAACTTCGGTGCCAATATCGTCAACAGCATCAAGGTTGCGATCCCGACCGCAATCGTCGCAGTTATTCTGTCTACACTGGGAGCGTATGCGATCGCGCGACTACGCTTTCGGGGGAAGAATCTGCTGCTTAACGGTATTCTCCTCGTCTATCTTTTCCCTGGCGTCTTACTGATCATCCCGCTCTTCGCGATGATTGCCCGGATTGGTGGAAGGCTTGGATTCGGTGTTCAGGATAATTTACCCATACTGATCGTTACGTACTTGGCACAGACCTTGCCCGTGGCGCTGTACATGCTGGCCAACTACTTCCGTACGATCCCCGCCGAGATCGAGCAGGCCGGCCTGATCGACGGCTGCAGCCGTTCCGGCGTCATCTGGCGGATCACATTGCCCCTATCGATTCCCGCTTTGGTCTCCGTTTCCATCTACACGTTCATGATCGCCTGGAATGAGTTCCTGTACGCTCTCGTGTTCCTGAATAGTAGTGAGATGTTTACCATGCCGATCAAGATCAGCATGATCTTCAATGATCCCACCCCCCGTCCACAAGTTGTCATGGCCGCTTCAACCGTGATGACGATACCGGTGGTGATCCTCTTTCTCGCTCTGGAACGATTTCTGACGGAAGGACTCACCGCGGGCGGCGTGAAGGGCTGAGGAATTACACCAGGGGGAAACAGCGCACGGTAAGTACGCACAAGGAATGATTATGGCCACTATTGGGCTTTGCCATTACAAGGTCGGTGGGACGGACGGCGTCTCTCTGGAGATGGACAAGTGGAAGACTGTCCTTCAAAGGATGGGAAGTACTGTCCACCTGTGTGGAGGTGACTTGGGTGCAGGCGATGGGCATCTGATTAAGGAGCTCTATCATCACCGTAAGGATGTGGAGCGGATGACCGCAAACACCTTCCGCGAGCTTTGCGACTATGACAATGGTACTTTGTTAGAAAGAGATATCCTCGCTCTGGCTCAACGAATCGAAGAGAAGTTGATCGCGTTCATCGAGGAGTTCTCGATCGATCTTCTTATTCCAAACAACATCTGGTCGATTGGGGTGAACGTTTCCGCCGCGGTTGCATTTACTCGTGTTGTGCGAAAACTGCGCATCCCGGCGATCGGCCACAACCACGACTTCCATTGGGAAAAGTTCCGCGGGATGCGCGCTACATGTTCAGAGGCACAGCGGATCATCGATCAATACCTGCCCCCAGTGGATCCGCTGATCAGCCATGTGGTGATCAACAGCTTCGCGAGGGATGAACTGTTGAAACGGCGTGGTATCTCCTCAACGGTCGTCCCTAATGTGTTTGATTTCTCGGGCCCTGATTGGCAAGTCGACGACTACAATCGAGATTTCCGATCGGAGATCGGAGTGGGAGAGAATGACCTTCTTGTCCTGCAGGGGACTAGGATTGTGAGTCGCAAGGGTATCGAACTGGCGATCGACCTGGTGGAGAAGCTCGGTCAGCCCATGTACCGTGATCAGATTGCGCAGAGGGGGTTGTACGACGGGCGGAGATTTGGAAAAGAGGATCGGATCGTTCTTGTCCTTGCGGGGTACTCCGAGGACCCCAAGAAGGACTATCTGAACCGCCTTCAGGAGAAAGCAACGCGGGCGGGAGTGAAGCTTCTGGTCATCTCTGACCTGGTCAGATCCGAGCGAGCGCTTGAAGACGCGAGGAAGATTTACTCCCTGTGGGACTGTTATGTCTTCGCCGATCTCGCCACCTATCCCTCCCTCTACGAGGGGTGGGGTAATCAATTCCTGGAAGCGATTCGTGCGAGACTTCCCGTTGTTCTTTTTGAATACCCGGTATTCCGGTCCGATATTAAGGAGAGGGGTTTCAACATTATTTCCTTGGGTAATGAGGTGAGGGCAAGGGATAACTTGGGCTTGGTCACTGTCGATGAAGAGAGAATATGTAGTGCAGCAGAACAGGCAATCATTGCCCTTGCGGATTGTCCTGCACGAGAGGAGATGGCAGAACACAACCTCAGGTTGGGTGAGAAGTTCTACAGTATGGAGAGCTTAGAGAAGAGTCTACAGGGCATTCTTTTGGGTCTTTCTACAAGCGAGACACGACGACAGAGTGGAGGAATTAATGACAACAAATGAAACGGATATTGTAGTTGGAGTTTCAACCAGGAACTGCGCCGACACGATTGGCGGTGTACTCGAGGAAGTTGACAAGGGTCTGGCACAGTTCTTTCCCGATCGGCATGCGCTGATCGTCGTCTCGGATGGATTCTCCACCGATGGGACGCGGGATGTCGCTTCGGGAACAGAGACGCGGTGTGAGAAAACGGTGGTAACCGAGGAGGGAAAGCTCGGCAAGGGAAGCGCGGTTAGAACGATCTTCAAAGTCGCACAGGAACGCGACGCGAAGGCGGTCGCGTTGGTGGATGGGGATCTGACGAGCATCAGGCCCGATTGGATAAAGCGTCTTGTCTCTCCGATCATCGGGGGGAAAGACCTAGTTGTCCCTTATTACTTGCGCTATCGCTACGATGGTGTCATCACCAACCAGATCGCCTACCCATTGACGGATGTCCTATTCGGATTGGGAGTGCGCCAGCCAATTGGTGGCGAGTATGGCCTCTCGTCACTGCTTGTCGAGCACCTTCTTGAGCATGACCTCTTTCCCTCCGACTTTGGGATCGATATCTTCATCACTCTTGCCTCCTGCGTAGAAGGAATGAAGATTGTGGAGGCAGCCCTCGGAGTGAAGGAGCACGAATCCACTAAGCAGTACGCCGATCCGGATGCGCTCCTCGTACCGATGTTCTATCAGGTTGTGGCAACGCTGTTCCGCTTGATAAATCGCTACCAGGATTACATCGCAACGGTGCACGAAATCAGGCCTGTAGAACGGCTAGGAAGCATTCCCACTGCACGCCCCGTGGCGATCGCAGTCGATCAGAACGACCTCCTGCAGCGGTTCAGAGCGAAGTATGACGACGTGGTAGACTCAGCATTTCTCAGCGAACTGCGGGAAGCCCTGGATTGTGTGGCGTTGTGCGAACTGGCGCAGTTTGCCTTTCCCTTATCTCTGTGGGTGAAGGCAGTCTACTTGGCAGTGAACGCCTTTGCCGTTCAAGAAGACCCGCGAGTTCTCGACGCGCTACGCGTCCTGTGGCAGGGGAGGTTCTTGAGTCTGGTCCGGGAGACGGAAATGATGAGTGACGAGCAAGCCGAGGCCTACATTCAAGATCAGCTTTCAACCTTCGAAGAGTATAGATTCCTACTTGACGCGTGAGACAAGAGCTGCATGGTCAGAGGAGGCATTGTGTTCATTGTCCCTTCTCTTTGTGCCTTGTTGCCTTGACAGACCTACGCAGAAGATCATACTACCGCTATCGCAAGCGCGAGTGGCCGCGTTGATAGCTAAATGAAGGAGAACAAGATGACGGAGCTTCTTGTCCGGAGTGAGCACAATCCTCTGATCTGTGCCTCGGATATGCCTTACGCAGTCAATACGGTGTTCAACGCAGGAAGTGTCGATCTGGGAGATCAGGTCCTGCTCCTGTTGCGCGTGGAGAGCCGCTCTGGTCGTTCTCACCTTACAGTGGCGCGCAGCAGTGACGGGGTTACAAACTGGCAGATCGAGAAGGAACCGCTCTCACCCGGTGATCATCGTCCTTATGAGGCTTACGGCGCGGAAGACTGCCGAATTACGCGAGTCGATGAGCTTGATGCGTGGGTGCTTGCCTACACCGCCTACTCGCAGTACGGGCCTGCGGTTGCTGTTGCTACCACGCGCGACTTTGTGGATGTGGAGCCACTTGGTGTTGCATTCCCACCCAGCAATAAGGACGCCGCTGTCTTCCCGCGGAGAATCAATGGGCGCTACGCGATGCTGCACCGTCCGCTTGGGCAGGATGGCAACATCTGGATCGCCTATTCCCCCGACCTTGTCCACTGGGGGGACAACAGCGTGGTTCTCCCACTCCACCACGGTCCGTGGTGGGATGGATTCAGGGTTGGGACGGGTGGGCCTCCCATCGAGACCGAATACGGCTGGCTTATCCTCTACCATGGCATCAAGAACATGTCGAGTGGGCCAATCTACCGCGTTGGCGCGGCGCTACTCGACCTGGACGAGCCAAATCGACTGCTTGCGCGTACACGCCACTGGCTATTCGGCCCTGAGAAGTCCTACGAGAGGATGGGAGATGTCCCGAACGTCGTCTTCCCGTGTGGGGGATTCATGCGTGGCGATGATCTGTGGGTTTATTATGGCGCAGCCGATTCCTCGATCTGCCTGGCGACTGGAAATCTGAGCGGCATCCTGGACGCCGTCCGCGCTGATCCCGTCGATGAACACTAATACAAGAAAATGATGACGGGAACCCGCCTGCGCGGCGACATTGATCGCTGCATCGGTGCTGCTTTGACAGCGGTCGCTCCAGAGACCTGCCTGGAACGGGCAGTGCACCTGGATAATGATCGCTTCTTCGTTAGTGGAGAATCGTTCGATCTCTCAGACGTTTCTCGAATCTTCGTTGTTGGGATGGGGAAGGCTTCATCGAGAATGGCCGCATCGCTTGAGAGGATCCTTGGCGAGCGAATTCATGCTGGGCTCGTCGTCACCGCGGATGGGTACAAGGTCCCAACCAGTAGAGTGAAAGTCGTTGAGGCATTCCACCCTGTCCCAGATCAACGCGGAATCGCTGCAGCGCAACGCATTGCCAAACTTGCCGACGGGGCAAGGGAGGGCGACCTGGTGATCATCCTCATCTCCGGCGGGGGATCGGCCCTCCTTACCCTCCCGTCTTCCGGGCTCGTGCTCGATGATCTCGTTGCCACAAACGAGCTTCTGCTTCGATCCGGAGCGAAGATTCAAGAGATAAACACAGTCCGTAAACACCTCTCGCAGTTGAAGGGGGGACAGCTTGCAGCGCGTGCCTTCCCGGCCAAAGTTGTTTCCCTGATCGTCTCTGACGTAGGGGGTGATTCGCTCGATGTGATCGCCTCCGGGCCAACCGTGGGAGACCCGACGACCTACACCGATGCGGCACGCATCCTTCGTCACTACGGGCTGTGGGACAGGGTGCCTCAGTCGATTCGGGATCATGTCGAGGCGGGAACACGTGGCGAGATCCCGGAGACACCGAAACCGGGAGACGCCCTGTTTGCGAGAGTAACAACCAATATTATCGGATCTGGTTCAATTGCGGCTGCGGCTGCGCTTAACGAGGCAAAGAACCTAGGGTATCACACCCTACTCCTTACGACAACGCTGCAAGGCGAAGCACGAGAAGTTGGAAATGTCTTCGCTGCGATCGCCCGGGAGGAAATGAGAAATTCTCAGCCTTTACCTCTCCCGGCACTGATTGTCGCTGCTGGGGAGACAACTGTTACGGTTTCCGGATTCGGGAAGGGCGGGCGAAATCAGGAGCTTGCCCTCTCCGCGGCACTGGGGATTGAAGGGCTGCCCGGTGCAATGATTGCTTCTGTGGGGACTGATGGGCGTGACGGTCCGACCGACGCCGCAGGCGCGATCATCGATGGTGGGACGATCCCCCGCCTGCGCAAGCTGGGAATCGATCCCGAAGAATTGCTGGCGGCCAATGACTCCAACCATGCCCTTGCTAGTTCTGGGGATCTCATCATCACCGGCCCCACTGGGACGAATGTTGCCGACCTGTGTGTTGTTGCGTGCAGGGGAGGCGGATCGCTCTAGAGCAGATCCGCCGTCTTCTTTGCGAGATCAATCTTGAATTTCTCGATCAACTCGACCGGAGTCGGATCAAGTTTGTTTATCAGAGCAAGGTAGTAGCTCACGTAATCCCCAAAGTAAATCTGGGAGAAAACCTGCCCGAGTTCCGTTTCTCCTTGCGCTTTGACATCGGTGCGGGGAACGTTGTGCTGTTCGAATAGGCCGGCCATGATCTCCATCCGAATTCTGTTCTCCGGGTGATCGTAAGAATTCTGAAGAAGGACGATGTGCTGGCTTGCAAGGAGGTCGCTTCTCACGAGGGCCAGGATCTCGTTGTGATTGAGCTCGGAGAATGCGTTCCAGTAGGCGGGCTGCTTCGCGTTCTCGTTAATCTGCGTCTTGAAGCGCATGGCGACGAGATCGGTGTTACCCGCTGTGCCATAGATGACCGGCACGCAGCCGTGCAAAGCCTGTGCGAGTTCCTTGGCCGGGTTCTCCTTGAGTGCAACGCCCGCCGTGCAGCTTTCCTTAATCCTTGCTAGAGCTGTAAATAGGTCGCCCCACTGATCGCCTGCTTCGACCAGGCCGAGGCGGGAGAGGATGACGAGAAGTGGAAGCGCAAGGTAACCGGTCGCTGCCCGCGGTTGGTAGCCCGCTGGCACCTGCAGAAATGGAATGTCGTTTTCTCGTGCGATGTTCATGATGTTCCCGCCGCTTGCGATGCACAGGACTTGCAGGTTCTTATCAATCCCTTCCTTGAGTGAGGATAGCGTCTCGGCGGTGTTCCCCGAGTAGCTAATGGCGACAAGGAGCGTGCGCCTGTCAGCAAACCCCGGCAGGGTGTAGTTTCGATTGACGATGATGGGGACGTTGGCGAAGCGCCGCGCGATTTCCCCGGCCATTGCTGAGCCACCCATTCCACAGACAATCACCTTGTCGATCTCCTCTTCAGGAGAGAAGGCGAACCCCTCGCCAAGCTTAATCGCTTCGCGACACTGATCATCGAACGAGTCGATAGTGTCGATCATCCGGCTCTTGTCGTAACGTTCGTCAAACCACGTGTTTTCTTTGTCGTCCATAATATCAAGGATGGTACAGCCAAGATGAGTGCCACTGCAACATAGGGAGTTTCCTTGTCGCATTGAGTGGGTAACTGGAGATATGGTGCGCAGCAAAGTGCCTCTCTCAAAGACGCGAAACAGTGATGAGTAATCGGTGACGGATGATGAGAAAGAGCAGAAACACTCTCTCCTGCAACGGCCCGTCTGCCTACGAAGCATAGACATGTGCATAGGGCTGTCTGTTGTCGTGCTCTGACAGACAGGGCGCCAAGAAGAGCACTGCATTAAGAAGAGAACAAGGAGTAAGTGCAGTTCCTGATGTCTCAAGCGCGTGACAACGAGCAAGCGAGAGGACAGTGTTTCATCACTTGTGGTCAAGAGCTCGCTAGCCACTTTAAACAGTGAAGAGCCAAAAGGGATTGTCTCTCGGGCATGGCGATGCTATAATGATTTGCCAACGTACGTCAGAAGGAGAAGGAGAGGAGCGATGCGAGAGGCGGAGATAAAGGCTCTATTAGTTGATCCGTTTAATAATGCCCCGGTAATCTTGCTTAAGGATAGGAATTCGAATCGGGCAATGCCGATCTGGATTGGTGAATCGGAGGCGATGTCGATTGCCTTCACGCTGCAAAGCAATCAGTTTCCTCGGCCGCTGTCGCACGATCTGATGAAGACGATAGTCGAGAACCTGGAGGGCACTGTACAGAGGGTTGTCATCAGCAGGGTCGAGGAAGGGACGTACTACGCGTCCATCTTTCTGGCGAATGCTGAAGGAAAGACGACGGAGATCGATGCCCGCCCCTCCGACTCCCTTGCCCTTGCCCTGCGCACGGGAAGTCCGATATTCATCTCTGATGAGGTATTTGAGGCCTCAGCGATCGAGTCGCCATTTGCAGAAGAGGACGAGTTTCAGGACTTCGTAGAGTCAAAGATGAACCTCGGGCAGTTCAAGCGACTGATCGGATAATCGCTCAGCCGCGAATCACTTCCGTTCCGCGGGGGAGGACGAGGATCTCATCTCGATTCAGGTCTTGATTAAGGATTACCTGTGATGCGGAGATTGTTGTGGTACGTTCCTCGTCTGTGAACAGAACGATCTGCTTGACGAGAAAGGTTTCCCTATCTATCGAAATCATCTTCTTGATCTCACCCGTTCCCTTATCATATACGCGAAGGACAAACCCACCGGGGATGGGTTTCAGCCCAGTATCGCTTGTCACTCCCGATGCACTCGGGACAAGCCTCGGCGTGGGCTTATAACCGGAAGAGATCGAGAAGGGATCCCACTGCGTACATCCAGCCAGTGTCTCAGTGAGGAGAAGATCACAGGGGAACATGTGCATGTCGAACCTGGGGATGTTCTGCGATACCCGTAGGGTGACATTTCCCTGTTTCCACTCCTCCTCGATTCCCCGCAAGTCGAAGCTTGCGAGCCCCAAGTCTGAGAGAGGGAACCCCGCCCAACGCTTGATAACAGTCATGTTTTGCTGTGGAATGTAGTGCGACAGCAAGTCGCGGTCCACCGTGTACACTTGTCCCTTCAGCTCTACTGGGGCGAGGTAAAGGATCCTCGCTGCTGGGTCCGGCCCGTTGATGTACCACACCCGCATGCGCAGAGGGCTCTTCTCCTCCCCAGTAGAGACTACGTCCAGAACGATCTCCAGGTCCTGCACGCGGTCAAACGCAACCGCGGTCCGCGCGATCAAGCCTCCGGGGTCCATTGGGTCATTCTTAGTGAGAAATGCCTGATTGAGAGCGACGGCGGTAATAATTAGGCCGACGAAGAGGCCGATTCCCAAGAGGATCAAGTTTTGACTGTTCATCACAGAAGATTATAATCGGCTTGGTAACGGTGTTCAATTCAGTCACTAACGAGGAACGAGGAAGGAGGAAGCCAATGGCAAGCCTGCTCGACCAGCTGCGATGCGTTCAGGATGTTGCGGTTGAAGGGAAGCGAGTGGTGGTGCGTGTAGACTATAACGTGCCACTGGCGGATGGGAGGGTGGCAGATGATTCGCGAATTCGCGCATCACTCCCCACCCTGAAGAACATCCTCGAACGAGGAGGGAAGCCGATTCTTCTTAGCCACCTTGGTCGCCCAGAAGGGAAAGTGGTCACAGCACTGTGCCTCGATCCAGTTGCAGCTTCTCTGCGTGAGCTGCTGGGAAGTCCTGTGAACAAGCTCGATACCTGCGTCGGCGATGAAGTAGTGCAGGCGATCGAGGAATGGGAGCCGGGTTCGGTCATCCTGCTGGAGAACGTGCGTTTCTATCCAGAAGAGACTGCCAATGAGGCAGAGTTTGCCCGCAAGCTCGCGGGTCTTGGTGATCTCTTTGTGAACGACGCTTTTGCCACCCTGCATCGCGCGCATGCTTCGACGTTGGGGATTGCCGATTACCTCCCATCCTATGCTGGCTTTCTTGTGCAGAAGGAGATAGAGGCCTTGGCGCGACTGACGGACAACCCGGAGCACCCGTATGTGGCTATCATTGGGGGGAAGAAGGCACGCAGTAAACTGGGCACACTGCGTGATCTGGTCGATCGAGTCGATGCAGTCCTCATTGGAGGCGGCGTTGCATTCACTTTCTTGCATGCTCAGGGGCACAACGTTGGCAGATCCATCGTTGATGAATCGCTATTCGATGAGATCGCTCTTATCAGCGAAAAGGCCGAAGAAAAGGGCGTGCCTATCGTTCTACCGTGCGATGCTGTTGTCGCTGCCAAGCTGAGCGATTCGGCGGAGACCGCGGTGGTGCGAATAGACGATATCCCAGTCGACGGGATAGGTCTCGACATTGGGCCAGAGACGATTGCCCTGTTCCGTGAGAAGATAGCTGCTGCAAGGACGATCATGTGGGCGGGGCCGATGGGAGCGTTCGAATTCGATCCATTTGTTGCTGGGACGAGGGAGATCGGACAGGCTCTCGCGGAGAGTGACGCGTTCACGGTTGTCGGAGGCGGCGAGACAGGCGAAGCGGTCAAGAGGCTGGGCGTTGTCGAGGGGATCTCCCGTATCTCGACTGGCGGAGGTGCGTGCCTTGCCCTACTGCGAGGCAAGTTTCTCCCTGCTCTGGAAGCGCTGCGGGACTAGGTTGCCGGCATTGCTTATCCGTGCTACAATGATTTTTTGTCGCGGGCATAGCTCAGTGGTAGAGCATTAGCTTCCCAAGCTGGGGGTCGCGGGTTCGAATCCCGTTGCCCGCTATTGACAAGGAGTTGGCTCCGTCCTTTCCTCCTCGTAAGAAGAGTTCGGCCTAGGAGGACGATGAATCATACCGATGATCCCTATGCCCTGACGCTGGAAGCGTTGGAAGAAAGGGTGAAAAACTGCACAAAGTGTCCGCTTAGTGAGACACGCGCGCATGTTGTGTTTGGTGCGGGAAACGCGCAAGCAGACCTGATGCTCATCGGCGAGGGGCCGGGAGAAGTCGAAGATAACACGGGACATCCGTTTGTCGGCCCGGCCGGGCACAAGCTCGACGATGTCCTCGGCTCTGTTGGTATCTCGCGCGCTGAGATCTACATCACAAATGTCGTCAAGTGCCGACCGCCGGGGAACCGCGTGCCAGCGAAGAAGGAGATGGAAACCTGCGATCCGTATCTGGAGGCACAGATCGCGCTCGTGAACCCAGGACTGATAATCACTTTGGGAAACACGCCTACGCAATGGCTTCTCCCCGGAGCAGGTGGGATTACGCACATTCACGGAACGTTCATACCCTGGCGTGGTGGGATTGAAATTGTCCCTATGTTTCACCCCAGCTACCTCTTGCGTAATCCGTCGAGGAGCGAAGGGAGCCCGAAGTATCTTACATGGATGGATATCAAGAAAGTGAGGAAATGGCTAGATGACCACGGAAGAAAAACAGATTCTGACGGAGCTTGACCAGCAGCGCGAGTTTGTCGTACAAGCGCTTGTCCAGGCGGAGAAGCACCGCAAGAAGAAGGAGTACAAGGAAGGGATCTCCCTGTTAGTGGAAGCGTTGCGCTACGGGATCGACAAGGCACAAATCTACTACCGTCTGGGGAATATCTACATCGATGGGGATGACTTCAATCGTGCCGAGTATGCCTACAAGCGGGCACTTGATGTCGATCCCCATCATGCAAATTCCATGCACAACCTGGCGATCGTCTACAAGCGACAGAAGAAAACCTCCCTCTTCGTGAAGACCTACAAGAAGGCACAGCGCATGGAGATCCGCCATCCGCGCAAGAGTGAGCTCGATCAGACTCAGAAGAAGCATCTACGTCGCCTTAGCATGAAGATTATGCTGTGGATGCTCGCCATAGGAGGAATCGTAGTGATCGTAATGGTTCTCGTTTGGCGGTGAAAGGCTGTTTTGCTAAGCCTCTTCAAACAGTATGTTTGACGCCTTCCACGCAATCGAGTATAGTCTTCGTCGCTATTCGTATCTGCAAAAACCAAGCGAGGGATCAGCGTGACAAGGAAGAGAATATACGAGATTGCAAAAGAATTTGGGGTTACGAGCAAGGAGCTGGTCAGCAAGCTCGCGGAGATGGGAATGCCCGATCTCAAGGCGGCGAACTCAGTCAACGAAGAAGAATACGGCCTGATCGTCAACCTATATCAAGAAGAGACTGTGGCCACATCAGAAGCAGTTGCGGAAGAGATAGATGAGTTAGTCGAGAAGCAACAGGAGAAGAAAGAGAAAGACGAGAGTGGAGTTCCGCGTCCGCCAATCGTCTCTGTTCTTGGGCATATCGACCATGGGAAGACGACGCTCCTCGACGCTATCCGGCATTCACACGTAACCGCAAAGGAAGTTGGAGGAATCACACAGGGGGTTGCCGCTTATCAGGCTGATCTTGGTGGACAGATGATCACGTTCATCGATACACCGGGACACAAAGCGTTCACCGGAATGCGCGCGCGTGGAGCCAAGGCCACCGATATCGCTATCCTGGTTGTCGCCGCTGATGATGGGATCATGGAGCAGACAGTGGAGGCGATTGACCACATCCATGCTGCAGGAATCCCGATGATTGTCGCCATCAACAAGATCGACAAACCCAACGCAGATATCGATAGGGTGATGAACGACCTAACAAAGCACGGTCTCACCCCCGAGGTGTGGGGAGGGGACACGATTACCGTTCCCATCTCTGCATTGAATGCAGAGAACATCGACGACTTGTTAGAGATGATTCTTCTGGTGGCGGAGATGGAGAACCTCCGTGCCGATCCAGCCGGACCGTTGGAGGTAGTAATCATCGAGAGCCACCTCGCCAAGGGGCGAGGTCCGGTGGCCACAGCTATCGTAAGAAATGGAACATTGCACGAAAAGGACATCGTTGTTGCTGGCTCCACCTGGGGACGCGTGCGAGCGATGACCGATGACGCCGGCATCCGAGTTCTAGAAGCCGGCCCCGGGGAGGCGGTGGAGATCCTCGGTCTGCAGGATGTTCCACACGTGGGAACGACAATTGAGGTTAAGAAGTCCCAGAGCGATGCCAAGACAGCAGCTGCCAAGCAGATGGAGCAAGAGGCAGTTCCGCGGCGGTCACGAGCGAAGATGAGCGTTGAGGACCTCTTCCTCGAGGCGGCGGAGGCTGAGAAGCTGCAACTGATCCTCAAGGCCTCTTCCACTGGGGCGTTGGAGGCGGCGAAACGCGAGATAGAGGGAATCGGCGTAGAAGACATTAAGGTGGAGTTTATTCATACCGGGGTTGGTCCGATCTCCGAGGGGGATGTGCTGCTAGCTTCGAGTATCGCTGAGGAGTGCGTGGTTGTTGGTTTCGGTGTGAGGCCCGACGCTAAGACATCTAAGCTTGCCGAGCGAGATGGGGTTGCCATCCTTACCTATGACATCATCTACGATTTGCTAGCTGAGATCGAACACGCGCTGAAGAGCATGCTTCCCACGGAGTACGAGGAAGTGCGCATTGGCGAGGCGGAGATACGCGACGTGTTCAAGATTCCAGACGGGGTCGTCGCCGGCTGTTATGTCACCGATGGTAAGGTTGAGCGCAAGGCTAAGGCACGCGTGCTTCGAGAGGACGAGGAACTGTTTGTGGGAGAGATACTCTCTCTGCAACGTTTCACTGAAAGCGTACGCGAGGTGCAAAACGGTCGCGAGTGCGGTATCCGCATCAAGGACTTCAACGACGTTCAGCCGGGCGATCGTCTGTCGATCTTTACGCTTAAAGAGATCGAAAGATAGGGATCGACTAGCGCGGTCTTATCAGAAGATCTGCTCCGTGCGTAGAGGGGAAAGAGGTAGTGATGGTTGACGTACGTGGCAAAGCTAAGACGCGCGAAGAAATTAAGCGGGAACTGTCGACGATAGTCGAGTTTGAGGCGCGTGACCCGGTGATCAGGAACGCGTTCCCCACAGTGATGGACGTGAAGCTTTCCGTCGACGCCCGTTATGCCAAGGTGTACATTGCTCTTGGCACCCCTGTATTCGATAAGGTGGAGATCGTCAAGGCGTTTGCGCGTGATCGCGGTTTCTTCCGCACACAGCTTGCCAAGCGACTGACGACTCGTTACACGCCACAGCTTGAATTTGTCCTGGACGAGACGGTGGAATGGGCGATGCGGTTGGAAAAGCTGCTGCAAGATGAGGACGATGACATCCCTCCAACTTAAGAGTACCCTCCTGCAGCCATTTCGGCGACCGTCACTCATTGCTTGGGCGCTGGTATTCACCGGGATCTTCTACCTGGTGAACAGGCAAGCGAACCTGTACGACGTTGGGAACCCGCGCTGGGTAATCACGATGGGCGCCTTTATCCTCCTCTCTCCGTTTTTCAACGGCGGATTCATTCTTTTGTTGCAGGCGCAATGCAAAGGGGAGAGGGTTTCGCCTGGACAGGCGATCGCTCGAATGTTTCCCAGTTACGGCTCACTCGTTGCCGGGGAGTTCCTGGTGAACGGCATCGTGATTGCCGGTGGGATTTTGTTCGTTATCCCGGGGATCTACTTTGGCCTGCGCTTGATATTCTACAAACAGGAGATACTGATCGGGGGCGCACGTGGGATCGCGGCGTTGAAAATGAGCATTGCCCGCACGCAACAATGGCGGGAAACTCTGTCCTTGTTTGGCGCACTCTCGCTGTTCTACCTGCCCACGATTGCGGTATTCTTTGTCCCGGTGAGTCTGGCGTGGGATCTGTATGCCCTCTTTGCATCGGCGCTCACCTTTGCCTGGACAAACATTCTGCTTACGAGAATTTACTTGGAGGCTAAGGAGCACGCTACGTAATGGTCTTCGCGTGACGAGAGGTTTGACTTGGGCGACGGTTTAAGGATAGTGCGTGCGGTGAGCAAGGCGTGCGAGCAAGAGAACGCTCCTTTACCCACTTGATTGGCCGATCGAGAGGAAGGTGGAGATGATCGTCTCTAGGTGTACAACGCGAACGCGTCGCCGTCCCAAAAACAGCTCGCGCCAAGATTGAGTGCTACACCGAGTCCGGATTTGCTAATCTTCCGATTTGCATGGCCAATACGCATCTTTCCATATCGCACGATCTGAATCAGAAAGGCGTCCCTGCGGGTATACCCTCTCCGTATTCAAGATTCGGGCGAGTGCGGGGTTCATCTAACTGCTATGCGACAAAATGCACACCATGCTGGATCTTCCGTCGCAGACAGCTTTCATGCACATTGATCTCAACGAGGACGGAGAGCTCGTTGGCCTGTTCCAAAGTGGTGCCAAAAGGCGGCTATTTCCAGTCAAGTGGATAGGCGTAGGTGTTGACTAAGTCTCCATCTGGCGAATAGAGACGAGCCTCGTCCTTGTCCTGATCCCAAATTCGATAGCCGGTCCAGTAGAAGTCAATCGCTTGATTGTTACAGGCTGTATGCTCACCACCCCTTCCCGTAGCCACGGAGCCGGAATGGATATGCAGTACTCCACCGGGAGGCAAGAGGCATTCGCCGATTAGATGATCGCTCAGATTGAGAACGTTCCTGTCGCTATTTGATCTGTCCTTCAGGATCCACGTCTGAGCGAGGTCGATCGGCTGCTCCCCGCGATTCAGGAGGTAGACGATCTCATCGTCGCTCCACTGCGTGACCACGGCGATGATCAGATCGGATTCCGCGTAGTCATCACACTCTTCCCATAGGCCGCGCCTATTCCTTGCCGCATCGATCTGAGCCGGAATGATGAAATCGGTGTAGCGGACGGAGAAGTCATCTTCGTTTCTTATCGCTGTATCGTTCGGGTGGAAAACGTCCAGGCGTGCAAGACCGGCTGCAACTAAGAGTGCGGAAACACTGCTCGTCTGAGTGATCGTCGGGGCGAGAAAGACATGCGCTACAAGTCTATCCTGTGCCATCTCATACCCGTCTTTGATGGGGTGTCGGTCGAGCCATAGATTTTCCCCTTTGATGAGGACATCGTTGAATTCTGACGCGTCTTTTCCGAGGCACTGATCGAGTCCAGGTGCGTTGATCGATGCGTAGCGCACGTCTTGTCTTGTGCCGTCGGGAAGCTGTACCAAGATTGTATCCCCGTCTTTGGCTCGTATCCCTTGAACAGGCAGCAGATCGGACTGCTCCCCATAAAGAAGAAATGAAAAGAGGAGGATGGAAGTCAGCAGGAGCGCTAAGAAACCTACTTTTCTGATCATAATCCTATCATCTCCCTAATGTTCAGCCATTACACGTATTGTACCGCGAGAGCTTGGGGATAAGCAAGGCAGAGGATCGTGATCTGACAGCCTATGGGATGCGTGTTCTGCTCTTCGCGGGTGATTCATACGCGATAATCTGTCCGTTCTTCAGCGGCTTCCATGTCGCTGCTATATCGAGCAACGGCTCCGATGCGATTATCGGGCCATCCTTGCCTTGGTGAAGGTGAAGCGTGTAATAGCGAGGCGAAGTGAAGAATCGATTGATCGCGTAGAAGTGATCGCCGTCGGTGAGAAAGGCATTGAGTGAAGTGTAGTCGTGAAGGCTATTCACGGCCGCCTTGATGCTCTCTAGCTGATCGTTCATATTGAGGTGATAAAGAAGGAACCGGAAACAGCGCTCCAATCAGTCTCTCCAGCGTAGCCTGCGATCGCTGGATCGTCGATCGTTCCGTTGTGGCAGAAGTACAAGGATTTGCCGTTGTGTTCGAGTGTAAACGGATGGACGTTTCCCAGGCTTACCTGCCCAAGCGAAGCGCGGCGCGCGTGCATGAGGATGATCTTGCGCTCCTTGAGCCGTTTGATTCCATTGTCCTGCCAGCAAGGGCGGACGCTGCAGTATAACTCGAACGATCCTCTCTCCTTGTACACGGCGCCCCAGCCATCAGGGTGGTTGAATTCACCGAGCGTCGTGTTGTGCTTGATGAGATACATCGACTCGTGAATCCATAGCGTCCTTGTACTTTTCGTCTAAGAGATGTCTCGCCATGTCGAGAAAATCTGAGAACACGTCTCCATGAATAAATTCGGCTATGCTCTGCAGATACCCCGCATCGAGGTCCGTTCTGATAGCCTCGATGACTCCGCACAGTTGCATGACCTTTGTCCCTTGGTATGACTTCCCGTCCATTATACTCTGGGCTTGTGTGGCATATGCCGAACTGGGGTCCGAGAATCTTTGTATGGCGGCCAGTTGTCACGAGAGCATCTTGTGGTGTTCGGCCTCAGGGAGGTCGCACAGGTCATCATACCGTGATTTGCCTCGCAGTTCGGATGCGGCGGTAAGCAGATCATCAAGCTGGCCACAGAGTCCCTTGACTAGTTTTGCTTCCATGAACACCTCCCAATCACTTCAAGACTTCCCAACGCTTGGATCACTTGCGGCGGCGCCAAGCAGAGCCGTCAAGTGCATCCTGATGTTGGCTCCTCCGGATTCATCAGAATGGTATGCTGTTGATCATTCCGCTGTAGTCATAGAGGACATGCTTCGATCCCATAGTCACCTTCTGTATGTTGCTAACAGCCCAATACAGCGCAAAGACATCGGTCGGGTCGGCATGGCCGTGGAAGCTGTTCTCGGGTATGTCCGTGCCGTCACGCGTTTTAGCGTTCTTGCCGACCCGGACTACCGAATAACCTCCGGCAACGTGGATGAGATTGGGCTGGCGTGCGTGGGGGATCTCAGGGTGCTCTTGGTAGAAACCATCCAGAGCCCGCAGGATGGTGACCAGTTGAGCGCCGCGGGAGGCATAGATGATCTTGAACGGCCAGTCTCCATAGTTGCCGACCCGGATGAGGGGATTCTGCCGGCCCTCAATTGGTTGCTTCTCCGGTAGACTAGCGAGATTCTCCAGCGCGTCTTTGAGCTCGGATGTAGTCAAATTAGATTTCAGTGAGACCACCGCCACGCAACCGTCGATACATGCGAACGACTTGCCTGCTCCGTCCGGGTTGTGCAGGTCGAACCTGAGGGAGCTGTCATTCGTTATTATCAGATCGATCTGGCGGGATTCGTTCCCGTCTTGGTCGAACAAGAATCCGCCAAAGCATACATGGCAACTCAAAGGTAAATGCTGTCGGAGGAACTCAGCGTAAACTCTCTCCCTTGAGACCCCGATATCAGTGGGATTTGGGAAGATGGAGGCAGATTCGGCTTGACCTTGGAGAACCTTGCCCACTTGGAGGAAGTAAGTCTTGAGTCTGTCGAAGAAGGGTTTCGGCATTCGTCTACTCCATCATGGCCAACAACGATTAGTGTGCGAAGGGGCACACTAACATCGTTGCCTCTCTTGAAGCGCTAATCCCATTCACTACGTCTTTGCCATCCCTCATACCCCCATATATTGACAGTGGTATCTTTGCATGTCATTCTACTGCTATGAAGCTCATGGATCAAGTCTGGCAAGCGTGCCTGATCAAACACCACTCCCCGCAAACGGAGGAATCCTATGCGCAGTGGATCGAGCGATTCCTTCGATTCCATCGAGATACGGCGGGAAAATGGATTCATCCGTGCGACATGACTGCAGAACATGTCGAGTCGTTCCTCACATAACCTCGCCGTTCGACGCATGGTTTCAAGGGGGTGCGCTATGTTTTCAGGGTTTCTGGTGACGATCTTGCGGAAGTAGGAATTCCGGGTTGTTATGATCCGGCAGCCGGGTAATAATGACACCTTATTCAATGGATACTGGCAAAGACACGCTGGTCCAACAATCACATACGTAAGGAAATGGAGGCAACAATTGAGAAAGGCAACAGCGCGGCATATCTTGGTGGATTCTGAAACTAAGTGCGAGGAACTGAAGAGTCAGATTGAGAATGGGGCCGATTTCGCTCAGCTGGCAGCGGAGCATTCCAAGTGTCCCTCGGGACAATCAGGAGGCGATCTGGGTGAGTTCTCTCCAGGACAGATGGTCCCAGAGTTTGACCGTGTTGTATTCAATGACGCGATTGGTGAGGTCCATGGCCCCATTGCAACGCAGTTCGGATACCACCTGATCGAGATCACTAGCCGAAGCGAATAGGGGACCGCCGCAATCATGGCGATCAAGCTATCGAAGGAAGCGGAAGAGCAGCTGATCACCTCGATCAAGCGGTTCTTTGCCGAGACCATGGAAGAGGAGATCGGTGATCTTAGGGCGTCGCTTTTCCTAAAATACGTTTTGCAGGAAATCGGTCCTTGCGTCTACAATCAAGCTGTGGCTGATAGCCAGTCCTGCATGCAGAACATGCTATCCGAGATCGACGGCACTTGCTACGAGCCGGAATTCGGATACTGGAAGAAGTAGGCATTGGTACGCTTTGTCCTTCTCGTCAGAGCGCTAATATCGCTGAGCTGGTTTCCAGTAAGAACGAGTACGATAAGGAATTGGCAGTGTTCTAGACATGTCAGAACTATGATACCTCGATCCTCGTGCTTTAGAGTCCCAATGCTTGCGCTTTATCGTTCCTGCCTGGTATAGTCAGGCTTGGCATGAGAAACGACTATCGCATCGATGTAGACAAGATCTTCACTCAGCATCCGTATGCACGAGAGATCCTCGATCGCCTAAGCAGGGCTGGCCATGAGGCGGTCCTAATTGGGGGCATCGTCCGCGACGCGGTACGCTCGATGCTCGATCCATCGATTCCGTTCTCCCCACACGAAGTGGACATTGCAACATCTGCGCTTCCGCAAGAAGTTCGGCGTCTCTTCCGCGATCGTCCGATCGTTGGTGTGGGAGAAGAGTTCGGGGTTCTAGTCATCGCCGCGCCGGATTCTCAGCAGTATGAGGTTGCCACATTCCGCACCGAGGGCGACTACGACGGGCGTTGGCCGGGCAAGGTTGAGTTGGTGCGCGACCTAGCTGGTGACGTTAATCGGCGGGACTTGACGATAAACGGCCTTGCTGCTACGTGCGATGGCACGGTGATCGACCTCGTCGGTGGGATCGAGGATTTGAAGGCCGGGCGCATTCGAGCAATCGGTGATCCTCAAGTGCGTTTTGCTGAGGACTATCTGCGCATGCTGCGTACGGTCCGCTTTGCCTGCCGAATCGGCGGAGCGATTGATCCGGCAACGGCGGCGGCAATCGCTGAGAACGCGAGTAAGATCGAGTTGATCTCTTGGGAGCGGATCCGCGATGAGCTCCTGCAAACGCTTGCCACGCCTGCGGCAGCGCGTGGGATAGAGCTTCTCGATGAGTTTGGCTTGCTGGCGCACATTCTCCCCGAGGTGACGGCGATGAAGGGCGTGCCTCAACCGGAGGAATACCATCCGGAGGGGGATGTGTACGTACACACAGTCATCGCTGTACGGATAGCGGATCAGTTTGTTCACGACCCGCTCGTCAAGATGGCGATCCTCCTGCATGACATCGGAAAGCCGAAGGCACTCGCTCGAAACAATGGCGTAAACATGGGTGGACACGATGCGATCGGCGCGCGCATGGTACGTAGGATCGGGATGCGTCTGCGCATGAGCAGGCACGAAATCGCCCGTCTGGTCTTCCTGGTGAAGAATCACATGCGCATTGCCGACTTCCCTAAGATGGGCCGCGGCAAGCAAGTGCGTTTCCTGAGCGACGGGGAGAATCAAGCTGGGCATGGCCTCCGCGAGCGCTTTCCCCTGTTCTTCGATCTGCTGCAGGTGCTCGTTGCGGACTGTGAGGCATGTGCGCATAAGTCCTCAGGGTGGACCCCGATATTGCAGGAGACGCTGCGCGTTGTCGATCACATGGAGCGTGTGTGCGATCTGAAGAAAGCGCGGGCGTTGGTGGATGGGCACGCGTTGATCGAAATGGGTGCTACCCCCGGACCTCGTTTGGGAAAGGTGTTAGAGGAAGTTCACGACCGCATTCTTTCAGGTGAGATTTGCACGCGAGAGGAGGCGATCGCCGTGGCGATGGATCTCTTCTCAGGTGCCCTGGAGGGGAACGAGGACCGCCAGGAATAGGACATGCGCCCTGTGAGGGCCGGGCGGTTCTTGCTAGTCTCTTCTTCACACAAACGACGAAAGAGGAGATTACTGGCGAGACGGAGACTATCTCTTGCCGCGAACAATGGGAATTCCACTCTCGATTAGCAGCGATCTCGATCTCGAATTGGAAGATATCATCGGGCAGTGCATCGCCATCCTTGGTATACGTGGCTCGGGGAAGTCGAACACGGCCGGGGTCATATTTGAGGAACTGCTACGCAATAACTACCCGCTCTCCATCATTGACATCGACGGTGAGTACTTCGGCCTGAAGGAGAAATATGAGGTGCTCGTCGTCGGACATGGCGAAGGCGTGGAGATCGAGGTGGATGCGAACTGTGCAGAAGAGATCGCGCAGATAAGCATGGAGAAGAACGTCCCCGTAGTGGTCGACCTCTCGGGTTTCCTCTCCGAGGAGCGAACTGCATTTCTCCAGGAATACTTAAGCGCGCTGTGGAACCTTGCGGGGAAGCTTCGTCACCCATACATCGTCGGGATCGAGGAGGCACACGAGTTCATCCCGCAGGGCGTGAAGACCGAGCTCAAGGAATTGATCGCGCGCATTGCCCTGCGCGGTAGGAAACGGGGATTGGGCGCGATAGTAATCTCCCAGCGTAGCGCCAAGGTCGACAAGGACGTCCTTAGCCAGGCGGGGATGCTCTTCCTCCACCGCGTTGTGCACGAGGTCGATATGCGCGTTTACTCCGAAATGCTCCCGTGGCGCAAGGCCGAGACCAAGGAAATCATCGCTGCCTTGTCTACCGGCGAGTGTGTCTATATGAATGGAGACACCGTTCTCCCGATCTACGTGCGTGAGCGGGAGACGTTCCACGCTGGATTCACTCCGTCGCTGGAGGTCGTTGTCACCCCACAGCTCAAGCAGGTGAGTCAGGCGATCATCGAAGCGATAGAACACGCTAAACAGGGGAAGGGGAAGAAGACCCGCATTGATAAGCTCGAGGGACAGCTTGCTCTCCTCGAGTCGGAAGGGATGAAGAAGGACGAGACAATCGCTCGTTTGGAGGGGATTGCACGCACCCTCGGATACATTAAGGTAGAGGTGCCGCAACCATCCTACCCCGATGTGCAGAACATCAGCAAGGCGATTGTGCACTCTGTCGAGCATCCCGGAATGGAGAGGATGAACACCCCCGCTGCCAACTACTCGGTGCGACCCAGGGCAACAAAAAAGGAGGGTCTCTCTGTTGGTGCACCCGTTGGGGTGATCGACATCGAACCACTGGTTACAGAATCGTTTACGGCATTGCCTGAGGCTTCACCTGAGGCGTTGGACGGCCTTCCAGAGGCGGTAGAGAGGCACATTGATCGAATAGTCAACCGTGTGGCCAGAAAGAACATTCTGCATCGGCGGATCCTCGGATTTGTGATCGGGCATGCCCCCTTGTCCTATTCAGTCGATCAGATCGCTGCGTGGACGAACTGCGCGCGTGGTGTGATCGAGAACGATCCTCCGCGTGACTTTCTGGAGACTGGTCTTCTTGTGCGCGAACGACGCAGTGGCAAGATGCACTACCACAGTAATCTCAAGGGGTTTGTCGCGCGTGAATTTGGGGTCTTCCAGCCTGACGTTACCCCCGCCGATCTGCACCGAATCATGGTTCTTCTTAGTGCCCGTCTCGCCCAACTGGGAGAAGAGTAGGAAGAGCCGTCAGTATCGTCATTCTAACCGCATGAGCGTTGACTAGTTCCCTCCATCTGTGCTACAATAAGATGGTGCAAAGGAGGGGGCATGAAGGTAAAGATTGTTGAGCGGCACACCGGATCAAGCGACATGCTGCGCGAGTACGTGTTGAAGAAGACGGAAGGGCTCAATCGCTACTTCGACAGGATCATCAGCATCGATGCGGTTCTGTCGGTAGAGAAGGAGCGCAAGATTGCCAATTTTCACGCCCACCTGACGAATCGAAAGCTGCTCAAGGCGCAAGAAGAATCCTCAGATATGTATGCCTCAGTCGACGGAGCGATCGACAAGCTCAAGCGGCAGCTGGTGAAGTACAAGGACCATCTCAACGATCGTGGGGGCATTGCCCCTGCTGCTGAAGTGGATGAGGGCGAGCAGACGAGCGACCATCGTGAAATCATGCGTACGCGTACGTACTTCCAGAAACCGATGACGCCAGAGGAGGCGGCTTTGCAGCTCGATGCCCTTGAGAAAAGCTTTTTGGTGTTCATTGACGTCGAAACAGATGCGGTAAGTGTCATATACCATAGGCAAGATGGAGCCTATGGGTTAATCGAGCCAAGGCGATAGGGGAGGAGAATGGCCAGGGGCAAAGCGTGGTAACAGCACTCGCCTTGTTTTCCGGTAGTTTGGCCAGCCGTGTGGCAGCGCGGCTGGTGCAGCGATCGCAAATGATCGACAAGATCTTTCTATTACACTTTCGCTCACCGTTCTTCGAAGAGCCCGATGGCCTGCGCGAGCTGGTCAAGGACGAATGGCCGGGAACGGTATTTCGCACCCAGTCCCTGAAAAACGACTATCGCAGGCTGGCAAACATTCTCCCAGGTCAGCCTTTCTCCCTCTCGCGTAGTTGTCTGAGCTGTCGCACCTTGATGCTCTCCCGTGCGATCCGGTTTGCGCAGCGGCTCAAGGCTGATTTCATTGTCACCGGTGAGGTCATGGATCATCACGGTCTCTCAGAGCGGGAGATGGAGCGCATCACCGAGGATCTTGGGATAATGGGCCTCGTCCTTCGGCCTCTCTCCGGTCAACTCCTCCCAGCCACAGTCCCTGAAATCAAAGGATGGGTAGATCGTGATCTCCTCGGAGATCTACGTGATGGTGAGCGCGACCGGTTGCTGGACTTGGGGCGGGATCTTGATCTGGATGTGGAGAATGCATTGGGTTTCTATCCGCGTTGCAAGCTAACCCTCTCCGGATTTGGGAAAAGGCTAGAGAATCTGTTTGCGGAGGAGGTGTTCACGCTCAACACGCTGAAATTGCTTGAGTTTGGTCTCTACTACAAACGCTCTCCGGATGTGAAGGTAGTCCTGGCGGTGGACGAAGATGAGAAGAGGAAACTGCAGACGTACTTTCTGCCGCAGGATCTACGTGTATATCTCCCCACACATCCCGGGCCGATGACCCTGGTACGTACAGACTGGAGCAGCAAGTCAGAAGATGAGATCGAAGAGATAATCAATCTTGCAGCCCGTATCACCGCCACGCACAGCGAAGCGGCTTATCTGGGGGCTGTTCCCGTGAGTTACCGCTTCGAACAGGATGATGAGACGCAGCAGTTGAACGTTCTGCCTTTCCGTTCGTTAAAGGAGATAGGCAAGACCTGCTTCTCTTGTGGTCTCTCCTCCCGTCTTGATGGGCATCTCTCCGCCACGGTTGAAAAGCAGTAACAATGATGTATACTCTTTTATTGGCGACGTAGGTTTGGATCTTGCGTGCCAGCTGTTCTGGAGAAGAAAAGATTGAATGGAACCCCCCTACGCAGGGAGAGAGGGGGCGTGTATCTGTTTGTTGTTGTGTGTGACAACGGAGAGGCAGTCTCTAAGGTTCTGCAACAACGATGTGGAAGCAAAGAAGTCGAACGGCTTATGCTGCGCATAGGCGTGATCTATTAAGAGGAGCGGGAAATACACCAGAGACTGTGCGCGCAAGTGCCAAGAGAGCAGGACGTCCACGGAACAAAGGTCGAGGAGTGAGCCATTTGGTGTCTCCCTATCAGATAAGAGAGTAGTCTAAGTGTGATGGCGGTCCCGTTGCAGGCGGGATCTTTTTGTAAGGGTGCTGTGTGTGAAAGAAGGAATGTGTTCCCAAGCGCGAGGTGAGCCTATTGATTTCTGGCGATGACATCAGACGGATTAAGCTACAGCTAGCATCCCCGGCGGATATGTTGCGGTGGTCTCATGGCGAGGTTACGGAATCGGAGACGATCAACTATCGGACGCATCGCCCAGAGAGGGGTGGCCTCTATGCAGAAGAGATTTTCGGCCCAGAAAACAGTTACGAATGTGGTTGCGGTAAGTACAAAGGGAAGAAGTACGAGGGCATTACGTGCGAGAAATGTCAGGTCCTCGTAACGGACTCTTCTGTGCGGCGTGTGAACATGGGGCACATCTCGCTTGCGAGCCCAGTGGTCCATTTCTGGTTTCTGAAGGGCGTTTCTAGCCTCCTTGCGCGCCTGCTAGGAATGAAGAAAAAGGAACTCCAACGCATCGCTTACTATGAGACGGAACCCATGGAACAGGTGCTTTACTTGGTCACGTCTTCGCAGTCGCGTGATGTACGTCCTGGAGAAACTCTTTATTCCTCTGAAGTGGATATCCTGAGCAGTGCGTATGACTTCACCGTGGAGCAGGCCTTCTTCGTTGATACGGTGCCGAAGGTAGTGGCATCGGAAGCGGGACGGGTGACACTGGAAGAGCGTACCCTCACCAATGGCGAGAGGTCGCAGGCTGTCGTTGTCGGATCGCAGGAGTACCCGATTGTTGGTGACGTTGCTCTCATGGTCGAGGACGGGGACGAGATTGAGGTGGACACGATGATCGCCGAACGGCCGGTGGGAGAACTCTGCTCCAGGACGGCGTTCGACATGCTTGTCGATCGATACGGGCCTGAGGTTACAGGTGAGCCGATCGATCGTGAGGTCTTAGACAGTCTAGTCTTTCTGATTACAAAGGCAAGGAACCCGGCGTTCCCGCGTCAGGCGGGGGAACGAATCACGTTCCTTGAGAAGCGTGCCTATGAGCGAGTTTATCCAAATGGGTTCGTTGCTGCTACTGGGGCAACGGGGATCAAGGGACTGCTTGAGGAAATTGACTTCAACGAGCTTCATGAGCAACTGAGCAATGAATTGGAGCACGAGCGAGCGATGGGAAATCGCCGCCGGTTGATAAAGCGCTTGGAGGTGGTCGATCAGATACGCGACTCGGGTAACAACCCGCAGGACATGATCCTCGATGTCATCCCCGTCCTTCCTCCCGACTTGAGGCCAATGATCCAGCTCGAGGGTGGAAAGTTCGCCACAACCGATTTGAACGATCTCTATCGGCGAATCATCAATAGGAACAACAGGCTGAAGAAGCTGGTTGATATGGGAGCGCCGGAGGTCATCCTGCGTAACGAGCGGCGCATGCTGCAAGAGGCGGTCGACGCTCTGATCCATAATGAAAAGAAAGAAAGCCCGATTCGCGGTCGTGACAATCGTCCGCTCAAATCACTCTCTGAGAGGATTCATGGAAAACACGGACGACTGCGACGAAACCTGCTCGGACGCCGTGTTGATTATTCAGGGCGAGCGGTGATCGTCGTCGACCCGAAGCTAAAGATGTCGCAGTGCGGTCTGCCGAAGAAGATGGCCCTTGAGCTGTTCAAACCGTTTATCCTTCACTATTTGGAGACGACGACATTCTCCGATTTCGATGAGATCAAAAACAAGGCCTTACTCGGCGGGATGCCCGAGGTGTGGGACATACTTGAGAAGTTGATTAAGGATCACCCAGTCCTCCTCAATCGTGCTCCAACCCTTCATCGACTCTCGATGCAGTCATTTGAGCCGGTCCTTGTTGATGGAGATGCGATCCACCTGCATCCCCTCATGTGCACACCATACAATGCGGACTTCGACGGCGACCAAATGGCGGTGCACCTTCCACTGTCACCCGAAGCGATTGTCGAGGCACGGGAGCTGATGGCGGCACCGCGTAACATCTTGTCGCCGGCACATGGGGAGCCGTTGAGCCTTCCTACGCAGGATCCGATTTACGCCTACTATTATCTGACGCTTCTCGATAACGATGCCCTCGGTGCGGGGAAGTACTTCCGCGATCTCGACGAGGCGTGGCGAGCACAGGAAGAAGGGGTCATAGACCTGCATGCCCCGGTGAAGATCCGCATCGGCAGCAAGATTATAGATACGACGCTCGGGCGTGCGCAGATGAACGAAATATTCCCCGAGGAGATTCGTGATTACGGACGCGTCATGGATCGGCGTGCTATTAAGAACACCATCAAGGAATGTCACGGTCGCTTCGGCTGGAAGAAGACATCAGATGTGCTGGACGATCTGAAGGATCTGGGATTCAAGTATGCCATGCTCTCCGGCCTGACGATCTCCATCAAGGATTGTCTTATACCATCAGAGAAAGAAGGGATCGTCAAGGAATCATACGCAATCGTCAAGCGCATTCAGAAGATGTTCCAGGTGGGGTTGGCGACCGAAAAGGAGCGCAAGGATGCTGTCATCCGAGTGTGGCGTCGAACCGTCGATGCTGTAGAAGATGCGACGATGGAGAATCTGCGGCAGCATAAGTACAACCCCGTCTACGGGATCGTCACGTCAGGCGCACGCGGTGGTCCGGACCAGGTGAAGCAGCTGTGCGGAATGCGTGGCCCGATGGCCGGCCCATCAGGGGAGATTATCGAGCGACCGGTCGTCTCCAACTTCCGCGAGGGGCTGGATATGATGGAGTACTTCATCTCCACGCATGGCGGGCGCAAGGGAGCTGCCGATACGGCCCTGAAAACCGCGGACTCTGGATACTTGACACGGCGCTTGGTCGACGCGACGTCGGACATGATCGTGCGGGAGGTTGATTGCGGGACAACGCAGGGTGTGGACATCGATCCATTGCGGTTCAGTAAGCATGACGTAATGGAGCCGATCGAAATGCGCATCTACGGGCGCGTGACGAGCCGACCGATAATCGATCCGCGCACGGGAGAGGTACTTGTCGAGGCCGAGCAGTGGATTACGCATGAACTGGCGCAGCTTGTCGGGCAGTTGGAGGCCGTTGTTTCCGTGTCTGGAAAGGGATCAGAGCATCTGGTGGGGGCGAAGAGTGTTGATGATGTGCACGATGCGAAGACGGGGATGGTCGTTGTCCAAGCGGACGAATTGATCACGCCACGACTCATGCTAGCCCTGAAGGGCGCGAAGATTACCAAGATCAACGTGCGTCCGCAGATCATCATCCGCTCGCCCATGGTCTGTGAGTCGATAAACGGGGTCTGCCAGCGCTGCTATGGCTACGACATGAGTACACATGAACCGGTGGAGCTGGGAACAGCGATTGGAGTAATCGCGGCTCAATCCGTGGGAGAGCCGGGAACACAGCTGACGATGCGCACCTTTCACACCGGTGGTGTCGCTGGAGAGGATATCACACAGGGGCTTCCGCGTGCGGAAGAGTTGTTCGAGGCACGTAATACGATGAAGAGCGCGCAAGCCGGGATCTCTCCGCTGGATGGATACATTGAATCCGTTACTCCTCTTGAGACAGGAAAGGACCGTGTGGAGGTTATCGGCGACCAGCGGGTCATCCTAGTTCCTTCGGTGCTGGAGCCTGCTTCCGAGGGTGAAGAGGTGATCGCGGCGAAGCTGATCAAGGGCGGTAGCCCATGCGGCGGCGAGGTGTTCATTATCAATGGGGAAGAGCTCAAGGAGATGCTTGTCATCGATGCTGATGCGGGGGATCGTTCTTACGTCCTCCCGCGTGGTGCGATGGCATCGGTCGTGGATGGAGATGTTGTGGCAGAGGGTGATGCCATTACCGAGAGGTTCAACATCGAGCCGGTGTTCGCCGATTGCGCTGGCAAGATCGAGATGTCGGATGACAACGATCGAGTGTTTACTATCATTGACAAAGATGGAGAGAGTCCGAATTATGAGATCTCCTACGGCGCGCGCATGATGGTTGAGTCTGGGTCCTCTGTCAAGGCAGGCGATCAGCTCACATCTCGTTCCAAGCCGATCTTCATCGCATCCGAGTCTTCGGGAACGGTCCTCATCCTTGAAGACCGGGTCGTGGTCTGCAACCCAGAAGGACGATCAATCCGCTTCCCTTTGACAGCAAATGTATCATCGGCTGTTGGACACGGAGAGAAAGTGCGTGCTGGTGATAAGCTGGTGAACGTAGAAGTTAGCGGACTTGATCTTCTAGAGGTAGAGAAGGCTGACGGTGACGGAGAGATAACGAAGCTCACGGTCCGTGCGAAGAGCGATGTTGAGATCGATCAAATGGCGACTGTTCGCGCTGGCGACAAGGTCAAGAAGGGTGACCTGCTCACCAAGGGCGTTGTAGCTCCTAATACGCTCCTCGACCTGGCTGGAGTGACGAAGGCGCGTGAGTACTTCTTGACGGAGATCCACAAGGTGTACAAGGTGCAAGGAGTCGATATCAATGACAAGCACCTGGAAGTGATCATCCGGCAGATCTTAAACAACGTTCGCGTTACCCACACGGGAGATTCTCGCTTCCATATCAATGTTCTCGTCCTTCTTGAGGAATTTCAGAAGGAGCTGCGTGACCTTGTAGAGTGGAACCAGAAGGCAGAGCGCATGCGCTCTGCTGCCATCGGGGAAGCGGTGGCCGAAGATGTCGTCCATGAGGGGAAGTTGATCGCAGCAAGCGGAGAGGTTGTCACTGCTGAACTCCTGCGGGCCGCGCAACAGAGCGGTGCGCAATCGCTGACAATCATGCGTGGAGGGGAACCGGTGGAGCTCCCTCTTGTGGAGAAACGTCTTCCGCGCGGGGAACGCGAGCTATTGCGCATCTCCAAGGCAGCGCTGCAGACGAAGGGATGGCTCTCCGCGGCATCGTTCCAGCGCACCACGAAAGTCCTGTCAGAGGCGGCGCTTCGCGGAGAAATCGATAATCTGGATGGTTTGAAACCAAGCGTGATCGTTGGGAGGAGAATCCCGTCTGGTACTGGGTTCAAGTACACCAAGGAAGGGGCAGGTATTTTGCGTGAGCAGGAACAGGAAGAGGAAACCGCTTGACAGTTTTTGTGAAGGAATCTATAATCCACAACGATTTGGAGAGTGAATATGCCGACTATTAATCAGCTTATCAGGTTAGGGCGAAAGCCGAAGACGAAGAAGAGCAAGGCGCCGGCGCTCGGTGGAAGCCCGTTGAAGCGTGGAGTATGCACGCGTGTCTACACACGCACCCCGAAGAAACCGAACTCAGCATTGAGAAAGGTAGCGCGTGTCCGCCTGAGTAACGGCAAAGAGGTCACGGCCTACATCGGTGGCGAGGGGCACAACTTACAGGAACACTCCATTGTCATGGTCCGTGGCGGTCGTGTTAAGGACCTGCCGGGAGTTCGTTATCACATAGTTCGCGGAAGCCTGGATGCCGAGGGCGTAGAAGGGCGGAAGCAAGGCCGTTCGAAGTACGGAGCCAAGAAGGGGAGCTAGGAGAAAACATGCAATTACCTGGTCGAGATGTCAAAGCAGACATCAAGTACAATAGCCAGCTCCTCGCAAAGCTGATTAATTACGTCATGCAGGGCGGCAAGAAATCAGTTGCGGAGGGAGTCGTTTACGACGCCCTGGAGCGGATAGGCAAGCGCGGCGGTGACGAGTCCGCGCTCGATGTGTTCAACACGGCATTGGCGAACTGCTCGCCGCGATTAGAGGTGCGCACGAGGCGCGTTGGTGGAGCAAACTACCAGGTTCCTTACGAGGTACCGCAGGATCGACAGATCGCCTTGGCTCTTCGCTGGATTGTGGCAGCGGCGCGAGATCGTAGCGGTAACACGATGGGCGGACGTCTCGCTGCGGAGATCATGGATGCTGCGCACAAGGAAGGGAAGGCGTACAACAAGAGGCTGGACGTTCACCGCATGGCTGAGGCAAACCGCGCATTCGCTCACTATCGCTGGTAGCTGGTCCTCGATCCTCTGTTTAGATTAACGTTTCGTAGGAGAGAGGATCTTTATGCTCAGCGATGCTTCCGTAGATAAAGGGTCTGTGGCCATTGAGCGGGTGCGAAATATTGGCATCATGGCTCACATTGATGCCGGGAAGACGACGACTACAGAGCGGATCCTTTACTATACCGGCCGCACGCACAAAATGGGCGAGGTCCATGAGGGTGACACCGAAATGGACTGGATGGCGCAGGAACGCGAGCGAGGGATTACCATCACGTCGGCGGCGACGACGTGTTTCTGGCGCGAGCATAGAATCGACATCATCGATACTCCGGGGCACGTTGACTTCACAGCAGAGGTCGAACGTGCCCTGCGCGTTCTTGACGGAGGAATAGTCATCTTCTCCGGCGTGGAAATGGTGGAGTCACAGTCGGAGACCGTCTGGCGGCAGGCGGATCGCTACCATATCCCGCGTATTGCCTTTGTCAACAAGCTCGACCGTGTGGAGTCGAGCTACGTCGAGACCCTGAACATGATCGAAAAGCGCCTTGGTGTGGTTGTTGTTCCGCTACAGCTTCCTTACCGTGATGATGACCGCCGCCTTCAGGGAATGGTTGATCTTCTCTCCCGCAAGATGATTGTGTGGAACGAAGAGAGCAAGGGCGAACGCTACGAGTTTCACCCCGTTCCAGATGCGCTCGCTGATAATGTCGAGCACTACCGGGAGCGAATGATCGACCGAGTGGCGGAGACCGATGATAAGGTAATGGAGGAGTATCTGGCGAACGGCGATGTTACGCCAGAGTCATTTCACGCGGCGCTGAGGCACGCGTGCATTGCTGGAGGGCACGTTCCCGTGCTCGGGGGATCGGCTTTTCGTAATCAGGGCGTGCAGCCACTCCTGGACGCAGTCGTGCGCTATCTCCCTTCGCCACTTGAGGTCCCGCCGGTGTGCGACGTCGAGAGCGGAGAGGCACGCGCGGCAGCCTCGGATGAGCCTTTCTCCGCGCTGGCGTTCAAGGTGGTGACCGATCAGTATGCAGGTCGTTTGGTCTTCATCCGCGTCTACTCCGGGCGAGTGAAGACAGGTGGACACGCATTCAATCGTTCCACGGGTAAAGGGATGCGCATAACGAAGATCTTTCGTATGCACGCCAATCAACGTACCCCGCTTTCCTCGATGCAGGCGGGGGATATTGTTGCCGTTGTGGGTTCGACGCCGATCTTCACCGGGGACACGCTGTGCGACAAGAAGCACCAAATCCTCTTGGAGAACATTGAGTTTCCTGAGCCTGTAGTCTTTATTGCGATTGAGCCACGCACGGACGCCGAACAGGGAGTCTTGACCGAGGCGCTTGAGAAGCTTGCGCTTGAGGATCCAACGTTTTCTGTCCGCTTCGATGAGACGACAAATCAGACGGTAATTGCCGGTATGGGGGAACTCCATCTCGAAGTTCTCATGCGGAGATTGCGCGAGGAGTTGGGAGTCATTGCCCATGTTGGAGAACCGCAAGTGGCGTATCACGAGACGCTTCGTGACCCGATAAGGGCTGAAGGGACGTTTGATCAGCAGATCGGCGGGCGTGGCCACTATGCACAGGTCATCGTTGAATTGGCTCCGCTTGCACGCGGAAGCGGGTTTACGTTCAGCGATGATGCACAGGAAACGGACATTCCGCGGCAGTATCGTTCCGCGATTGAAGACGGGGTGAGGGAGACGTTGACAAACGGCCCCCTCGCCGGTTATCCTTTAGTCGATATTGGAGCCACCTTGATTGGGGGATCCTATCATCCTGTGGATTCATCTGAGATTGCCTTTCGAGCGGCGGCAGCTGCTGCGATCCATGAAGCTCATAGTGCAGGGAGTTTTGACCTTCTGGAGCCGATTATGGAGGGGGAGGTTGTTACTCCTGGTGAATACCTGGGAGAGGTGTTGGAGGATCTGGCACGTCGACGAGGCGAGATTTGTGAACTTCGATCGCGGGAAACGGTTCAGATCGTGTATGTTGCAGTCCCGCTGGTGGAGACGTTCGGGTATGCGACGCGGCTACGGTCATTGACGCAGGGAAGGGCGATGTACACGCTTCGTGTGACGCGTTATGAAGTGGTACCGATGGGAATGAGAGAGAAGATAATCAAGAGTCGAGGTTACTGAAGATGGCAAGAGAGAAGATTAGGATCAAATTGCGGGGTTATGATCACGAGTTGGTCGATAGCTCGGTGAAGAAGATTGTTGACTCGGCCAAAGAGACCCGTGCCAAGATCTCTGGGCCAATCCCACTTCCTACGGAACGGCGGGTCTACACGGTTCTGCGGTCCCCTCATGTCAACAAGAAATCGATGGAACACTTCGAACGGCGAATTCACTCTCGCCTGCTTGACATTAAGGAACCGACCTCGGAGACAATCAATGCCCTGATGGACATTGAGCTTCCCACCGGGATCGACATCGAGATAAAGCTGTAGAAAAGCGGAGGTTGTAGGCTGATGGCTCTGGGAATTCTAGCACGGAAGATAGGTATGACGCAGTTGTTCGTTGATGGCTGCGCTGTTGGAACGACGGTGATCGAGGCCCAGCCTTGCACGGTCGTGCAGGTGAAGACCGTGGAGTCAGATGGGTACAATGCCCTTCAACTCGGTTACGATGAGGTCCCCGAGCGGAAGGTGACAAAGCCCCTGCGCGGACACTTCAGCAAAGCGGGTGTCGCTCCACATCGTCATCTGTTCGAGGCGCGCGTCGATGATCCGACGCAGTATGAGGTCGGTGATCGCTTGGACGTTGGCATCTTCGCGGAGGGAGACAAGATCGACGTAATTGGGACCTCTCGCGGGATGGGTTTCCAGGGTGTCATCAAACGCTGGAACTTTGCTGGTGGTCCAGCGTCACACGGCTCGCACTTTCATCGTCGTCCAGGATCTGTTGGTAACTGTGTAAACCCTGGACGTGTTGTCAAAGGGAAGAAGCTCCCTGGACAGATGGGAAATCGGCGTGTCACGGTCAAGTCACTGCGAGTGGTGGGGGTCGACGTTGAGAAGAACCTGGTTGTTGTTAAGGGGTCGACGCCCGGGGCGCGGGGAACAATTTTGCAGTTGAGGAAGAGCAATGGTTGAAGCTAAACAGTATATCATGGATGGGAACGATGATTCCGAAGTGATTGAGCTGGATGAACGTCTGTTTGGGGCGCAGATTAACACTGACCTGCTTTATCGAACCGTGCGTATGCAGCTGCTGAACCGGCGGCAGGGGACGAGCTCCACCAAGACGCGTGGCGAGGTTAGCGGCGGTGGGGCAAAGCCGTGGCGTCAGAAGGGGACCGGGCGTGCGCGTGCCGGTTCGAGGCGTTCGCCGATTTGGGTAGGGGGAGGGACGGTCTTTGGACCGAAGCCCAAGACCTATCACGTCAAGCTGACAAAGAAGATGATGCGAGGAGCGCTTGTCTCGGCTATGTCCGACCGCGCTGCTGGTGGGAACGTCGCCGTCATCGATCGGATAGCGTTTGATGCGCCGAAGACGAAGCGCGCATTGGCGTTTCTTGAGAGATTGGGGATGAGCTCCTCGACACTGGTGGTTGTAGGAAGTGGCGAGTATAATCACGCGGTTAAGAAGTCATTTTCCAACCTCCCTAGAGTGAAGTGCTTGGCCAGCGCGGGATTGAATGTGTATGACATCCTGCGCTGCGACGATTTAGTGGTGACCGCAGAGGCGTTGAACGAACTGAAGGAGAGATTGTAGCCATGGCAAAGCTTTTGCATTCAGAAGACGTCATCTACGAGCCGATTCTGACCGAGGCATCCTGGGCCAAGATGGAAGAGAGGAAGTATTCCTTCCGTGTAGCACTTGGAGCAAACAAGGTGCAGATCAAGAAGGCTGTTGAGGATCTGTTCAAGGTGAAGGTGGAAAAGGTGTGGACAGCCAACATGAAGGGTAAGCCTCGCCGCGAGCGACTGAATCAGTTGCACGGACGGACTGCACGGTGGCATAAGGCGATCGTTCTGCTGGCGCCTGGAAACAAAATTAATATGATGGGAGGATAGGAAAACATGGCTCTTAAAAGATTTAATCCGACATCACCCGGACGGCGTCATGCTTATCTTCCTGACTTCTCTGGCCTCACTGATGTTCCACCCGAGAAGACCCTGCTGCGGCCTATCCACAAGAGCGGTGGCCGTAACTCTCAGGGAAGGATTACATCGCGCTTTCGTGGAGGCGGTCATAAGCGGCGATATCGCGTTATCGACTTTGCACGCACCGACAAGGATGGCATCCAAGCGCGGGTTGCAACGCGTGAGTATGATCCGAACAGGTCAGCTTGGATTACCTTATTGAACTATATCGATGGCGAAAAGCGCTATATTCTTGCCCCCATCTCTCTGGAGATCGGAACAATGGTCGAGTCGGGGGACAACGCGGAAATCCGCGTGGGAAACGCGCTGCCGTTGCGGAGGATTCCGCTTGGGGCGATCATCCATAACTTGGAGCTCACTCCTGGACGTGGCGGCAAGGTCGCTCGCTCCGCCGGCACGTCAGCGAAGCTAATCGGCAAGGAAGGGGATCGCGCTCATGTTCGGATGCCCTCAGGTGAGGTGCGTATCTTCAAGGTGGAATGCCGAGCCACGATCGGTGAGGTAGGGAATCCTGATCACAAGAATATTAAACACGGGAAAGCCGGACGGATTCGTCACATGGGCCGCAAGCCGCACGTACGCGGTGTAGCGATGAACCCGGTCGACCACCCACACGGCGGTGGAGAAGGGCGCGCCCGTGTAGGACGTCCACAGGTCTCCCCGACAGGCAAGCTCGCCAAGGGTGGGCGTACGCGTAACAAGCGCAAGAAATCCAGTGCTCTTATCGTGCGCCGAGCTGGCAAGGGGAGGAGATAGACATGCCGAGGTCAATGAAAAAAGGTCCCTACGTGCTTGAAAGCCTACAGCGAAAGGTGGAGCGGGCAAAACGTGGGGAGCTAACGGACATTAAGACCTGGTCGCGATCCTCGATGGTCACTCCTGAAATGGTCGGATTGACGATCAAGGTTCATAACGGGAAGGTGCACGTGCCGGTCTATGTCGTCGAGAATATGGTTGGACACAAGTTGGGGGAGTTTGCCCCGACGCGAACGTTCCGGTCACACGGTGGCATGAAGAAAAAGCGGGCAGCGGGCCTGACGTAGGGGAGAGATGATGGAAGCACGGGCAGTAACTAGAGGGTTGCGCATGTCTCCGCGCAAGGCGCGCTTGGTGGCCGATGTCATCCGCGGGAAGAACGTCAATGATGCGTTGCGGGTCATCATGCTTTCCAACAGGAAGGCTGCGCGGCTAATTCGCAAGACTTTGGAATCTGCGATAGCCAATGCGGAGAACAACTATAATGTAGATGTGGATGAGCTCTTTGTAGTTCGCGCCACAATAGATATGGGGCCATCGCTCAGACGCATGCGGCCGCGAGCGATGGGACGGGCCGATATTGTGCGCCGGCCGACGAGTCATGTGACGATCGTCGTAGGCGACAAGAGGGGTGAATGATGGGACAGAAAGTCCATCCAGTAGGATTCAGAATGGGAGTTACACGTAAGTGGATCTCCAACTGGTACAACCCCAAGATGGCGCCTGAGTACATCGCTGAGGACTACAAGATTCGCCAGGTCATCACTGAGCGTTACCGCCGGGCGGCGGTTTCCGAAGTGAACATCGAGCGATCGAAGGAAGATCGCGTATCGATCATCATCCGCTCTGCCCGACCGGGGATCGTCATTGGCCGTGGCGGAAGCGAGATCCAAAAGCTACAGAGGGACCTCGAGAAGCTTACAGGCAGGACAATTAAGGTGGCCATTCAGGAGATTGAACGCCCTGATTTGGAGGCGCCGCTTGTTGCTCAGGATGTGGCGATGCAAATCGAGGGACGAATTGTTCCTGCACGTGCGATGAAGGAAGTTATTCGCCGAGTGATGGGTGCAGGCGCGGAAGGGATAAAGATCAAGGTCAGCGGACGCCTCGGAGGAGCTGAGATTGCGCGGTCCATTACGATGATGGAGGGACGTGTGCCTCTGCAGACGATCCGTGCGGACATCGACTATGGTTTCACCGAAGCGCGGACTAAGTATGGAAACATCGGTGTTAAGGCATGGGTCTTCCGTGGAGAGCACGCATATGCCTCGGCGCAACGGGAGAAGGTGAACTAGTATGGCACTTCTGTCTCCAAAGAGGACCAAGTACAGGAAAGCACACTGTGGCCGAACAACAGGGAAGGCGACACGTGGGTATGATATCGCGTTTGGCGAGTATGCGATCCAAGCGCTTGCGCCGGCATGGATCACCGCTCAACAGATCGAGGCCTGCCGTACTACCATTGCCCGTCAGACTCATCGTGACTCTAAGGTGTGGATCCGCGTGTTCCCGGATAAGCCGAGGACAAAGCATCCGGCTGAAGCGAGAATGGGGAAAGGGAAAGGAGCAGTCGATCATTGGGTCGCTGTCGTCAGGCCTGGGCGGATCTTATTTGAGATTGCTGGAATCGGCGAAGAGGATGCGAAGCGTGTACATGAGTTGGTCAGTCACAAGCTGTCTATTCCCACCCGTCTGAAGCGAAGAACTATTCTGGGAGGCGAGAAATGAAGGCCGAGGAACTGCGAGAGCTTTCCAGAGATGAATTGGAGCAGAAGGTGCATGAGTTCAAGCGCAAGCTATTTAACCTGCGTTTTCAGAAGGTTGGCGGGGAGCTGGATAACACTGCTGAACTTGCGAAGACCCGCCAGGATGTCGCCCGTGCGATGACGCTCGCTTCGGAGAAGGCACGGGAGGAATCAAGATGAAGAAGATAAAGATTGGACGTGTGGTGAGTGATCGCATGGAGAAGACCATTGTGGTCCAGGTCGAGGAGAGCCGTTTTCATAGGCAATATCGTAAACACATAAGGCGACACTTCAAGTTCTATGCGCACGACCCGCAACAGGCAGCGAATGTTGGTGATGTAGTCAAGATAGAAGAGGCTCGTCCGCTCAGTCGACTGAAGCGCTGGCGATTGGTTGAAATAATCGAGAAAGCGGAGGCCTAGTCGTGATTCAGATGCAGACCGTGTTGCGTGTGGCGGATAATTCTGGAGCAAAACTGGTTCGCTGCATAAACGTTCTTGGCCCATCGAACCGCCGTTGGGGAGAAATTGGAGACATCGTCGTTGGTTCGGTGAGAAAGCGTCTTCCCACGAGTGACATCGAGAAGGGGCAGCTCGTGAAAGGGGTTATAGTGCGCACACGCAGCGCCTATCGACGGAAGGATGGCACATTCATCCGATTCGATGACAACGCTATCGTGCTCATCAATCCGCAGGGCGAACCGGTGGGAACGCGCGTCTTTGGACCGGTTGCTCGCGAGCTGAGAGACAAGAAGATGATGCGGATAATTTCCCTCGCACCTGAGGTCCTGTAGGCAAGGAGTGAATCATGAGAAAGGTACGAAAAGGGGACCGGGTGAAGGTTATCTCCGGCAACGATCGGGGAAAGTACGGTAAGGTGATGATCGTTTACCCTGAGAAGGAGCGAATCATCGTGGAAAATGTGCACATGATCACCAAACACCAGCGAGCGACGCAGAACTTGCGTGAGCCGGGGATTATCAAGCGTGAAGGAACGATTAACATCTCCAATGTGCTCGTAGTATGCCCTGAGTGTGGAACGCCAACTCGCGTCGGTTTTGCCGAGGTGGACGGTGAAAAGATGCGCCAGTGCAAGCAATGCGGGGAGACGTTTAGGTAGAGATGCTACACGAAAAGTTTGAGAAAGAAGTGGCTCCGCGGCTGATGAAGGAACTGGGTCTTACAAATGTGATGCAGATTCCGCGTGTCGTGAAGGTAGCCATCAACATGGGAGTGTCAGACAAGGACAATCCGAAGGTATTGGAGGGTGCGGTAAAGAACTTGGCAAACATTACCGGGCAACATCCGGTGGTGACAAAGGCCAAGAAATCGATCTCTGACTTTCACCTTACGGAAGGGGATCCGATCGGGTGCAAGGTGACGTTGCGACGGGACAAGGCGTACGAATTCCTCTATAAGCTGTTCAACGTTGTCTTCCCGGGAATCCGTGATTTCCGCGGGCTATCATCGGCATCGTTCGACGGTCGAGGAAACTACACACTTGGGTTGAATGAACAGCTGGTCTACCCGGAGATCTCGTACAAGGAAGTTGTCTCCACGCAGGGGATGGACGTAACTATTGTCACCACGGCGCGGAATGACAAGGAAGGATACGCCCTGTTGAAGGGGCTTGGGTTCCCATTCAAGGACTAGGGGGATTATGGCGAAGAAGGCACTAATACTGAAGAGCAAGAAGGAGCCGAAGCATTCCACGAGAGGATACAACAGGTGCAGCCTGTGCGGGCGTCCACACGCATACATCCGCGACTTTGGGCTTTGCCGGCTTTGCTTTCGCAAGCTTGCTCATACCGGGGAGATCCCGGGGATAAAGAAATCAAGCTGGTAGGTGTAGAGAAATGACGATGATTGCACATCCTGTTGCCGACATGCTGACCCGGATACGGAACGCAAGCGCGATTTTCCATCCCGAAGTGTCGATGCCGCACTCAAAGATGAAGGAATCGATAGCGCGTATTCTGCAAGCGGAAGGGTATATCGATAGCTACGAGGTGATCCCGGGGGATCCACAGCGGGAGTTGTCGCTCAAGCTGAAGTATCAGGGCGAGCGGAGTCACGCTAAGCGGGCAATCACGACGATCAGGCTGGTGAGTAAACCTAGCCGGCGGGTCTACGTGACGAAGGGAGATATTCCGCAGCCACTGGGAGGGATGGGGATATGCATACTCTCGACCTCACAAGGCGTACTCTCAGGGCATGAAGCGAAAGAACGGGGAACCGGTGGCGAGGTCCTCTGCGAGGTATTCTAAGGTGGTATGTAATGTCTAAGGTAGGGAAGGTTCCAGTTGCGATCCCCGATGGCGTCAAGGTCAGTGTTTCGCAGGCAGTGATCACTGTTGTGGGCAAGAACGGCCAGCTGTCGCAGGGGTTTCGACCCGACTTTGTGAGTATTGATGTTGAGGACGGTGTGGCTACCGTGACGCGGAACAAGGAAGGAAAGCAGTATCGTGCCTTCCAGGGCTTGTACCGCAGTCTTCTGGCCAACATGGTCCATGGGGTGGCGCAGAAGTGGGAGAAGTCACTGTTGGTAAAGGGGCTTGGATACAGAGCGCGCCTACAAGCAAGCACCATCACTCTCGACCTTGGTTACTCCAACCCAGTAGAGTTTGAGCTGCCCGAGGGAATCGAGGCTGAGCTTCCCAACCCTAACGAGATTATCATTCGAGGGATCGATAAGCAGCAGGTGGGACAGGTCACAGCGAAAATGCGAGCGTTGCGTAAGCCAAACGTGTACAGCGGCAAAGGGATTCGCTACAAGGATGAAGTTGTGCTGCATAAGGCTGGTAAGCTTGGCGGAGCCGGTACTGGGTAGGGAGAGTGAAACAAGATGTCAACGTTTGATAGGAAGGCGGAGCGTGTAAAACGTCACCTGCGTCTTCGCAAGAAGGTGCACGGGACTGAGGTGCGGCCGCGGTTATGTGTTAGCAAGAGCATTCGTCACATCTATGCACAAGTAATCGATGATGATGCGGGGCGAACCATGGTCTCCGCATCCACCTTGGACAAGGACGTGCGCGACAAGGCGAGCGGAAGCAACAAAGCCTCTGCCGAGCAAGTGGGACAGCTCTTGGCGCAGCGCGCGATGGAGAAGAAGATCGAGGCGGTCGTATTCGACCGGGGTGGACACCCGTATCACGGTGTAGTAGCTACTCTGGCTGAGACATGCCGGAAGGGAGGGCTGAGGTTTTGATCCCCACACGTCCGCGTCGTCGCCCAGTCGACGAGTTTGAGAATGAGATAATCGACATCCGGCGAGTCAGCAAGGTGACCAAGGGTGGCCGGAACCTGAAGTTTCGTGTCACGCTTGTGGTCGGTGATCGCAAGGGACACGTTGGCGTAGGCCTCGGCAACACGACCGAGATACCGCTTGCGATTCAGCAGGCGATTCGCGATGCCAAGAAGAACATGATCACTGTCAATATGACTGGAGGTACACTCCCGCACGAAGTGATTGGTAAATTCAAGGCAGGAAATGTGCTGTTGAAGCCGGCCCATCCTGGGACGGGGATAATCGCTGGTGTGACGGTGGGCGCGATTTGCCGATTGGCGGGTGTCAAAGATGTGTTGACCAAGTCCTTGGGAACGACAAATCCCCTGACCTTATCCAAGGCGGCCATTCAGGGCTTGAGCCAGTTACGCAGTCGTGAAGAGGTAGATAGGTTGCGTGGACGTGTGGCAAAGGCGCGGGAGGAGAGCAAGAATGAAGCTTAATGAACTGCGCCCTACAAAAGGAAGCGTACATTCGAAGAAGCGCATTGGGCGGGGCTACGGATCCGGGCGGGGCGGACATGAAAGCGGTAGCGGAAACGCTGGTCAGAACTCCCGCAGTGGTGGAGGCACTCGGCCTGGGTTTGAAGGTGGTCAGACTCCTGTCTGGATGCGGTTTCCCAAGCGTGGGTTTCGCAACTACACGCGGATACAATACGCGTGCGTGAATGTGGATACGCTGGCCGAGCGGTTCGAGGCGGACGAAGAAGTAACGATGGAAGCGTTGCTCGAAAGACGCCTTATTAAGGGACGGCCGAGGAAGCTGAAGGTATTGGGTAGAGGTGAATTGAATAAGGTACTCACTGTGCGTGCTCATCGATTCACCAAGCAGGCGCGGGGCAAGATCGAAGGTGCAGGTGGAAAGGCAGAGGTGGTGTAGGCATGTGGGAGAAGCTCAGTCACCTGTTCCGTGTACCAGAGCTGCGCAAGCGTATTCTGTTTACCCTGGCAGCAATAATCATTTTCCGGCTTGGTACGCATATTCCTGTGCCAGGAGTTGATCCCGAAGCGCTGAAGGACTTCTTCGCCAGTCAGGGTGGAGGAGTATTCGACTTTCTGAACATGTTTACTGGGGGAGCCCTACAGCGATTCTCGCTCTTTGCACTAGGTGTGATGCCTTACATCAACGCCTCGATTATTTTCAGCCTACTGACTTCTGTTGTGCCGAAGCTAAAAGAGATGCAACAACAGGGACGTGAGGGACAGCGCAAAATCACCCTCTATACACGCTGGGCCACTCTTGGCTTGGCGATTGTGCAGGCAGCGACGATGAGCATGCTGATCGTTAACGCGGGCCTGAGTAGCGGTGGAGTATGGTTCTACATAACGTCTGTGATCACCCTGACTACGGGGACGATCTACCTGATGTGGCTTGGTGAACGGATGACTGAGAATGGCATCGGCAATGGTATTAGCATGATAATCATGATCGGCATTCTTGCTCGATTCCCGGCCCAGCTCGCTTCGGCCTACAACGACATCACCACTGGGACAGTGAGCCCATTCTGGGGGGTAGCCATGATCGTGCTGTTCGCTGTAGTCATTGGTGGTGTGACGATGATCCAGCAGGGTCAGCGCAAGATAGTGGTTCAGTACGCGAAGCGGACATCAGGGCGACGGGTCTATGGTGGGCACATGTCGCACCTGCCAATCCGGGTCAATCAGGGCGGGGTTATCCCAATCATCTTCGCATCTGCTCTGCTGACGATTCCGCTAACCCTTACCCAGTTCATTCCGGCTCTTTCATTTCTCACTCCATACGTGACTAATGGAAGCCTGACCTACATCATTGCCTATGTGATCCTGATCTTCTTCTTCACCTACTTCTACAGTTCGATCGTCTTCGATCCGAAGGATGTGGCGAAGAACGTGCGCGATTCCGGGGGATTTATCCCCGGGGTTCGTCCGGGAAAGCCGACGGCTGATTACATCTCCGGAGTTCTAAACAGGATTTTGCTTGTCGGTGCCGTGTTCCTGGCGGGCATTGCTGTGCTACCGTATCTCTTTGCTTGGGTGAGCGGGATCAGAGGCATGTATCTAATCGGTGGAACTTCGTTGTTAATCGTAGTTGGTGTCGGTTTGGACACGATCATGCAGATCGAGGCTCACTTGGTGATGCGACACTATGAAAGTTTGACGAAGTCGGGCGGATTGCTTGGACGAAGGAAGGGATAGGGATGCTCAAACGAATTACCCTCCTCGGCCCTCCGGGAGCGGGGAAAGGGACACAGGCAAAGCTTCTTGCCGCCAAGAATGGGTTGTCGCACCTGTCGACGGGTGACATTCTGCGCGATGAAGTGGCATGCGATACCGAGCTTGGAAGGCTCGCGAAGGGATATATGGACCGCGGTGATCTCGTACCGGACACGTTGATCATAGACATGATAAAGGGGCGTTTGGACGAAGATAGCGGGTTTATCCTCGATGGTTTCCCGCGTACTGTCACCCAGGCCGAAGCGTTGGAGAAGATCATATTGATCGATGTGGCGATCAACATTGCGCTTTCCCGTGAGGAAGTAATACGGCGCCTCTCGTCAAGGCGCGTCTGCCGTGACTGCGGGAAGATCTACAATCTCCTCTACAATTCACCGAAGAACGAGGGCGTCTGTGATGCTTGTGGGGGCGAACTCTTTCAGAGGGATGACGATAGGCGTGAGGTAATTGAGAATCGGTACGACGTATACATAGATGCGACTGCTCCATTGATCAACTTCTACAAGGAACGTAGCTTATTGAAGAACGTAGACGGCTCACAGCCAACCGAGCTTGTATCTGATCAGATACTGGCAGCGCTGCGCAGTTCATGATTACGGTAAAGGCACCTGCAGAGATCAGTAAGATGCGTGAGAATGGGAGGCTGCTGGCCTCCTGTTTGCATGAGGTGTGTATGCATGTTGCTCCAGGGAAGGACACGGAGTACCTCGACCAACTGGCAGAGGGCTTGATAAGGAAGCAAGGGGCAATCCCCGCGTTCAAAGGTTACAATGGATTCCCCTCGACAATCTGTGCATCCATCAACGCGGAGGTTGTGCATGGGATCCCGTCCAGGGAACGTACCCTCAAGGATGGAGATATTCTCTCGATTGACATTGGTCTTGTAAAAGACGGATTCTACAGTGACATGGCGACTACCGTTCCTGTGGGAGAGATTAGTGCACAGGCGCAACACCTGCTGCAAGTAACCAAGAACAGCTTGTGGCAAGGGCTAGAACAGGTTAGAATTGGTAATCGTTTGTCGGACATCTCGCACGCCATCGGTGCTTTTGTGAAGAGCGAGGGGCTGTATGTTGTGACTGAGTATGTCGGACACGGGATAGGCAGGGAGCTTCACGAGGATCCCCAAATCCCAAACTATGGTCCACCAGGTCGCGGCCCGCGACTGCGGTCGGGAATGGTGTTTGCCATCGAACCGATGGTTAAGCTTGATCCTGAACCGACCAGGGTTCTTGATAACGGTTGGACCGTTGTCACGGCGACAGGAGGGTTGGCGGCACACTTTGAACATACAGTTGCCCTAACAGATGCAGGGTTGGAGATCTTGACCCTAGGAGGTGAAGAGAGGCGTAGTGGCTAAGGCGAAGACAGGTAGACGTGACCAGAGAAGGACAGCGGCCTCGACGCTCGGGCAGAGCAAGGATGTGATTCGCCAGCGGGGAGAAGTTGTAGAGAGTCTTCCCAGCTCGATGTTCCGGGTGCAGCTCACAAATGGGCACGTAGTTCTGTGTCACATTTCAGGTAAGATTCGCAAACACTATATCCGCATATTGACCGGAGACCGTGTGATAGTTGAATTCTCACCGTACGACCTGACCAAGGGACGAATTGTGTACAGGGAGAGTTAGCCACAGCGTAACTTAAGATGAAAGTTCGTAGCTCAGTAAAGAAGATGTGTGCTAGTTGCAAGGTTATTCGACGCAATGGTCGTGTGATGATCATTTGCAAGAATCCCAAGCATAAGCAACGACAAGGCTAGGGGGAGTGAACTATGGCGCGAATTGCCGGGGTCAACCTGCCCAATGACAAGAGAATAGAAATTGGACTGACTTATATCTTTGGGATTGGGCGAGTGCGTGCAGTAGAAATCATCGAAAAGACCGGGATGTCGCCGGATGTGCGCGTCAAGGATCTGACCGAAAAAGAGGTAGCCAACCTGAGGCGCGAAGTGGAAGAGTTCGTTGTGGAAGGAGATCTGCGCAGGCGGGTTTTTTCCAGTATCCAACGGCTGAAGGACATCAACGCGTATCGTGGGATTCGTCATAAGAGGCGCCTTCCGGTGCGAGGACAACGTACGAAGTCTAATGCCCGTACCTGGAAAGGTCCGCGGCCGGCTAAGGCAGGAAAGAAGAGGTAGGAATGGCGAAGAATATCAAACTTGATCGGGCGATTGTCCACATTCATGCGACCTACAATAATACGATCATCACTGTATGCGACACGAATGAGAACCCAGTTACGTGGAAGAGTCCAGGGATGGTGGGATACAAGGGATCCCGAAAGGGTACGCCATTTGCCGCGCAGGTGGCAGCCGAGTCTCTCGTGCGCGAAATGAAGGACTACGGAATTCGTTCTGTGAGCATTGCTGTCAAGGGAACAGGATCTGGGCGGCAGTCCGTGGTGCAGACGATCAAGGGGTCGGGCATCCGGGTGGAAGAGGTAAAGAACGTTACGCCGGTTTCTCACAGCAGCATCAAAGGGAGACGATAATGGGAAGGGATACCGGGCCGAAGTGCAAGAAGTGTCGTCGAGAGGGCGAGAAGCTATTTCTGAAAGGGGAGCGGTGCTACACGCAGAGTTGCCCTATGTCTGGACGCAGTTCGCCTCCGGGAGAACGTGCGAAGAAGCACCGCCCGCGGCGAAGTCAGTATCAGCTGCATTTGCGTGAGAAGCAGAAGACGCGTCGTATCTATGGCATACGCGAGAACCAGTTCCGCAGTTATGTTGCCTGGGCGAAGCGCCAGAAAGGAGTCACCGGCGAGGCTTTGCTTACACTGCTTGAACGTCGCTTTGATAACGTCGTCTATCGTGCTGGATTTGCATCGTCGAGGGACCAGGCGCGACAGATGATCACGCATGGGCACTTTGAGATGAACGGACGGGCGACGAATGTCCCATCGGTCTTATTGCGTGAAGGGGACACGGTTGCGGTCAAGGAAGGACGGCGCGCTCGCGTTAAGGGGATTCTGGAGGCGAACAAGAAGCGGGAGGCTCCGAGCTGGCTGGAGAGAAACGTCGACGCGATGAAGTTTCAGACGATCGCTCCTCCGAATCTAGAGGAGACTGGCTACACGATCGCAGCGAACTTGATAGTTGAGTTCTACTCTCGCTAGGAGATGGACATGAACGAGTTAGTCTTCCCTCAAGAGATAAAGATTGAAGAGCTACGCGATGATTATGGGCGCATAGTCATTGAGCCCCTTGAGCGCGGATTTGGAGCGACCCTTGGGAACAATATGCGCCGCACGCTGCTCTCTTCGATTCCCGGGGCAGCCGTGGTTCGTGTGAACTTCGCAGGCAAGCACCATGAATACGATACTATCGAAGGGGTTAAGGAAGACATTCTGGAGATCATCCTTAACCTCAAAGGGCTAGCTCTGCGGCTTGTCGGCGATGACCTGAAACGTCTAAGGCTGGAGAAACACGGTCCGTGCGATGTAACGGCGGCCGATATCGAGGTTCCTTCCGGCGTCAAGGTGATCAATCCCGAGTTGCACATCGCCACGCTAAACGCGAAGGGAGAACTGGAGATAGAGCTTGAGGTGGAAGCCGGGTACGGGTATCGTCCGGCTGAGATGAATCGCCTCGATGATTCTCCTTTGGCTGTTATACCGATCGATGCCGACTTCTCGCCGGTTAGTCGGGTGAACTTCACTGTGGAGGACACGCGCGTCGGTGGGAAGACGGGTTACGAGCGGTTGATTCTCGAGCTGACTACAGACGGTGGTATCAAGCCGGAAGAGGCGCTATCCGAGGCGTCACTGATCTTGCGGCGTCATCTGGAGCTGTTCCAGGGGTTTGCTGAGCATCCGTACGGACTTGCTCCGGAGAAGAGCGAAGAAGAGGAAGAGGGTGCGCTTGGGATCCTACTGAGCGAGCTGGATATAGACCAGCGGGCGTGCAATCTGCTGCAAGAGGCGGAGATTAACACCCTGGCTGAGCTGATCGAGCGACCGAGGGAAGAGCTTCTTGACATCCATGGCTTTGGAGGAAAGACCTTAAGCAAGGTGGAAGACCGATTGAAAGAGCTTGGTTATTCACTTAAGGACGAAGGGGAGATCTAAGATGAGACATAGGTGGGATAAGGACAAGATGGGGTTGATGCGTCAGCATCGCAAGCGCGTGTTGGCGAGTATTGCCACCGGTCTTATCATGCACGACAAAGTTGACACAACGCTCAATCGGGCAAAGGCTGGGCAACGGTACACCGAGAGGTTGATCACCCTGGCCCGACGGGGCGACTTACACGCGCGCAGAACCGTGTTCTCGCGTTTGCAGGACAAGCAGGCGGTGGACAAGCTCTTCTCCGAGATTGGCGAGAAGTACAAGGATCGTAACGGCGGATACACACGTGTAGTGAAACTGGGACCACGTCGCGGTGACGGAGCTGAGCTTGCACGTTTGATGTTCGTCTGAACACCGATTTTCGCGTTCACTTTGGGCCAATGATTCTAGCTGATCGGTGACGCATGTGTTTAACATGCCAATATGGCAAGAGACGAGGCCGAATTACTGGTCTTGTCTTTCTTGTTGTAGCTTGGCACATCGTGGGCTGACTGATCAAGCGACCAGCATCGGTTCCTCCTTCGATTTGCTCAGTTCTTTTCTCTTGCTGAGGTTGACTGCTCTTCACTTGAGCCTTGCGTAAGAAGCTGAAGGACATGTGCCTGAGGGTGATCGTTGCGCGATTTGGGAAGATACCCGCCACATCGGTGCGTCGCCGGGCCTCCCGGTTAAGTCGCTTCTGTGGGTTGTTTAACCAGATCTGCCGCCAGACTGCCTTGGGGGGGAGCTGGTGAACGCGAGGATCTACTCCGCAGCATCGCTTAACAGACAGAAGCGTACTCGTGCAAAGACCTGTCCGCGTTCGAAGGGCAGGTAAGATAGGCCTTTCTTGCTGAGAGGTATAGGCCTTTTCTTCCTGTTATGCGGGCCAGTTGAGACTGCGAAGAACCGGGAATTCCTTGCTGGGCGACCAGAAAGTGACTATCCTTCTTCCAAGTGAGAGTGTTCTTGGAGGAATGGATGGATATACTGGAACGCGTTCGTAGTGCGTGCAAAACCGTTGCGGCACAAGCGACCCACGTGGACATAAATCGCGATCGTGTCCCAGCGTACGCCGCGTCCCTCATCACGCATGTGACTGACAAACAGACACTTGATCCGTCCTTCCACTATGCCGGACACGGAGAGGACAGCGTCGCCTTCATCATCACGCTGGACGCGATCAACTTCGGATCGGGCTACTTCCCGCATTTGCGTAAACGGCCCGGGATGAGTGGGTACTTCACCATCGCCTCCTCGCTCACCGACTTATTCACAAAGCGAGGTCCGCTGTCTGCACGTGAGCTTTCTGAAATCACAGCCAGTGATTGCGCCAAGATCTTCGCTCAGGATATGGACGATCCGGCGGTCGCGGAGCTGATGTCTCTCTTTTCCCGCGCGCTCACCGACCTTGGCTCATATCTGCGCGCTCGCTTTCACGGGAGATTCAGTGAACTCATCGCGGCTGCAGACCACTCTGCCGTACGCCTGGTGGACATCCTGCGCGTCATGCCGCTCTTCTTCGATGAAGAGCAATACAGGGGAATGAATGTCCCCTTCTACAAACGGGCGCAGATCACTGCCTCTGATCTTAATCTTGCGTTCGACGGAAAGGAGCCAGGGGAATTCTACGACCTCGATGAGCTCACTATCTTTGCCGATAACATGGTTCCGCATGTATTGCGGGTAGACGGCATCCTGTCTTACAACAAAGATCTCGTCGCCCGTATCGGAGAGGGAGAGCTGATCCCCGCTGGCTCAGAGGAAGAGGTTGAGATGCGCGCCTGTGCAGTGCACGTGGTCGAGCTTATCGTTGAAGCAATCACCGCCATTGGTGATCAAGTCACAGCGCAACAGCTTGACAACGCGTTGTGGAACAGGGGGCAGAACCCTGAATACAAGGCTATTCCACGCCATCGTACGCGCACGCCATATTACTGAGCTATAGGACGCTGACACCCAGGATTCGCTGAGATAGGATCTACTCTGGGCCGTCAGGCGTAAATCGAACGCACCCGCAGGTTAGTGGCACGTTAGCCAACGATTGACACGTCGATCATTCATTCTCCGCAGGTCACAAGGTCAGCAATCCTATCGATGATGCTCTTGCCGATTCCGCTCACATTGATGAGTTCATCGAGTGAGTGAAACGGGCCGTGTTCAGTGCGGTAAGCAACAATGCTTTCAGCCTTGGCTGGGCCGATCCCGGGCAATTCCTCCAGTTTATCGATTCCCGCTGAATTCAGGTCGACCTTCGGCGGCGAGTCGAGGAACGTTGGTTGTAAGACACTTATCCCGGATAGCTCGATTGGCGCAACCGTGATCCGTGCGTGGCTCACGAAGAGTGGCGGGACCAGAGCTAACCCGCTGGCGATGATCCCGATTGCCACCAGGATGATCAGCCCGTGTTCCTGCGCCGGCGAAAAACGCATCTTCACGAGAGAAGCTCCCGTAAGCATCTGATGCCCTCTTCTTCGCGCGCGATGCGCATCAACTCAGGAAGGCGTTCATAGCGCCGCCAGCCAAACTTGTCAGAATATGCTTGAGCAAACAACTTGAGGAGCCGCTCCCGTATCGAAGGTATCTCCCGTAGGACGTCGCCCTTTTGCTCGACGAGGCGCTCCACCTCCGGAATATACAGATCGTAACGCGTCGACTCCGCCAAGAGCGAGAGCGCCTCTTCGTTATTCTCCCCGAGGAGCGCGATCCCGCGGTTGAACAAGCCTCGCCGCTTCAGTTCATTGCGTGCAGCAATACGCATCTCACGCCGCTGATCCTTATGGAAGGAGAGTTCCTTGCGCGTAAAGGAGACAATTGCGTATCGGCACCCTTCCGGACAATGCGGAAAGGCATCTTCCCTAGCGGCGATTCGCCCGTGCAATGCAAGACACTCGGGACAGGAACGATAGTTGACATTCGCGTAGAATTGGTAGTATCTTCTCCGTAGCATGGCATAAAGTGTATGTCCATTGCCATGGGACAAGCAAACCGACCGCTGACCAAATTGTCCGATTACTGAAGCGCTACTGGGATACGTACTTCATGGAGGTCCAATATGGTACAGATAGCTCTATCGACGTTTGCCCTCGTGTTTATGGCCGAGCTGGGTGACAAGACACAACTTGCCACGTTTACCCTTGCTGCACAAGGGCAATCACCGCTAGCGATCTTCATCGGCGCCGGTGCGGCGCTTCTCTTTTCAACGGCCATTGCTGTTTTTCTGGGAACTGTGACCGCTCGCTTCATCCCGCCGCACGCTATCCGATTCATTCACTATGCAGCGGGCGGTCTGTTCATCCTGATCGGAATCTGGACGATTTGGAAGGTTTAGCCTCGATCAATCGACCCAGGTCTTCTCTTCCCAGCTTTTCAAGCCATTGACCAACGGTTGATAAGTCATGTCGAGGTGAATGGGCGTGATCGAGATGTATCCGTTGGTGATCGCCCATATGTCCGTCCCTTCCTCTTCCCGTGGAACCTGTGTTCGCGGCTCTCCGGTGATCCAATAGTAGTTTCGTCCGCGAGGGTCCTTACCTTGTACCAGATAGTTCTTGTAGACCAGCCCTCCCAGCCGCGTCACTTTCACCTCCGCCGGCCTATCGTGATGCAGCCGGGGAACGTTGACATTGAGCAGAACTCCAGGAGGTAGGGGGCTCTCCTCCAGAATCAGCGCTGCAAGGCGGGCAGCAAAGCGAGCCGCTTTGGAGTAGTCCGGTATCTCCAACTCCTCGACATCGATATCGAGGGATACGGCCACCGCAGGAATCCCGGTGCGTGCCCCTTGCATCGCCGCAGCAACCGTGCCGGAATAGGTAACGTCCTCACCCATGTTAAGGCCGTCATTGATCCCTGATACGATAAGATCCGGCTTCTCCTTCAGCAGGCCAAGCACGGCAAGTGAGACGCAGTCAGACGGCGTGCCACTCGTCATGTGCCCTACACTCCCGTTGAGTAACCGCACGCGATCCACGCGCAGCGGCTTATGAAAGGTCATTGTACGACTGGCGGCAGACCAATTTCGATCTGGTGCGTACACCTCAACGAACGCCACTCGGTCAAGTTCCTCCTTTAGGGCCATGATCCCGCGTGCGTTCACCCCATCATCGTTTGTCACTAGTATCGTCTTTTTCTTTGCCGTCTGGCTCACGCTGCCTCCTTACTCTCTTCATTTTCGTCTTGCACACTTGCCGTTGGCTCGCCGAGTCCATAGAAGTCGAGGACATTATCCCCATAAATCCGCTTATCAACACGTTCGAGGGGTCCGTATATGTCGTTAAGATGTGTCTTGTTTCTTACTTCGGTGATTATGAGCCCATCTTTAGCCAGAATCTCGTGCTCGGCGATTAGGCGCAGAGCGGCTTTGGCAAGGCCCTTATCGTATGGGGGGCCGACGAAGATAAGGTCGTATCGTTTTCCGCGCCGCTCCAAGTGATCAATTCCGATTGCGTAGTCTCTCTGCAGAATGCTCCCTTGGCCGAGAAAGCCTAACGCGTCGAGGTTTCGCCGCACGATGCTGCATGCGCCGGGAGATCGATCGACGAATGTTGCCTCCCACGCCCCACGCGACAGGGCCTCCAATCCCACGCTCCCGGTCCCGCAAAACAGGTCAAGTAACCGGGCATCGACCACTAAATCAGCAAGAATGTTGAACAGCGCCGAGCGGACAAAGTCGCGCATCGGCCTGATCCCGCTCTCCTGCCAGTCGACGAGTCGATGTCCCCGCTTGCTTCCGCTAATGATCCGCAACTTCGCGCCCCCTTGATTTCGCCGATTGTCCCATCTAAAATCTAGTCGCACGCGAATTACCTTACCACATACAGGATATGCTCATCAAAAGGATCATTCAACCATTGCAAGCACCCGTTCTGTCCGCGGTCGTCTTTGACCTTGACGGAACTCTCTGCCATTACGCCACAACCATCGAACAGGCGATGGTTGCTGCACTGCAACACATCGGAGTGGAAGCGACCCTCATCGGCGACATTTCCCTGGCCGCAAGCCGTTACGCTGACCTGTGGTACGAGCTGGAGGCGGACCATCAGAGCACGAAGTCACTACGCGAGCGGATCTGGATCAGACTGCTTCAAGAGCACAGCATTGTTGATGATGAACTGGCGCGCGCGCTGTCCGAGGTGTACATCAGACTACGCACTGCGTCCCTGGTGCTCTTTGACGGTGTCCTCCCACTTCTTGCTGACCTTGGTGAAAAGTATGCGCTTGGCCTGCTCACCAATGGGCCAAGCGATCTGCAGTGGGAGAAGATCAATCTACTGAAGATTGAGCCACTCTTTGACAGGATAACCGTCTCCGGAGACATGGGAATTCACAAGCCGGACCCACGCCTGTTTGCCGGCCTGTTGGAGGAGCTGGATGCTCCCGCGAACAGGTCGGTCTGTGTGGGGAATTCATATCAAATGGATATAATCGGTGCGCACGATGCGGGAATGTGGTCGGTATGGGTGAGCTCGGACAGCGAGAAAGAGCCACAAGATTCGATTGCGGATCTCATCATCGCAGATGTAACTGAACTACGGAGGGTCCTTCTATGAGACGCGTTGACGTAGCGATAATTGGAGCCGGACCAGCGGGATTGTTCGCCGCCAGTGAGTTAATCGAGTGTGGGCTTGATGTGCTTCTCGTGGATCGTGGCAAAGAGCCGAGCGCGCGGGAGCACATCTGTTTTGGCATCGGTGGCGCGGGTGCATTCTCCGATGGTAAGCTCAATCTGACTTCGAAGATCGGTGGTGACCCAGCAAGCTTTGGCCAGGACGAAGCCGTCATCCAGTCGTACATCGATCAGGTGGACAAAACGTTTACCGCTTTTGGCGCGCCAGAGAAATACTCAGGAGAGGACCAACAGGCACTCGCTGAGCTTAAGCAGACTGCGAGCCGCTATGGGATCGAGTTCATCAGCGGCCGCCAACGCCACATGGGAACATCGCATGTCCGTCAGATCATTGATCGCTTCTACCACCACCTGCTGGATCACGGGATTCTCACATCGATTGAGAACCGCATCGAGCACATCTCCCGTAAGAGTGACATCTTCGTCCTGTCAGGAAATGAGGAGATCGAGGCGCGGTACGTCCTCGCTGCCCCCGGCCGTGCCGGTGCTTACTGGTTGCGCGAGGAGGCGGGCAGGCTGGGGATTGCAACGGAGTACGGGCCGATCGACGTTGGCGTACGTGTGGAGTTTCCCGCCGAGATCTACACATCGATCGAACAGGTGATGTACGACGCCAAGCTGCGCGTGCGTACCGCGACCTACGATGACATGGTGCGCACGTTCTGTACGAACCCGCGGGGTTTTGTCGTGAAGGAGAGCTACGATGACTTTACTCTCGTCAACGGACATGCAGAGAGTGATGAGAAGACGGAGAACACGAACTTCGCCCTGTTGTCCCACATCGAGCTCACCGATCCGGTGGAGGACACGACAGAATACGGTCGCGCGATCGCTAAGTTAGCAACGACGATCGGCGGTGGACGCCCGATCATTCAGCGGTTGAAAGACCTCAAGAACGGACACCGTTCGACGACCGATCGCTTACGTCGAGCGACCATCTCTCCTACTCTGACCGACGTCACCCCGGGAGATATCTCGATGGCCCTTCCTGGTCGAGTGGTGGTGAACATGGTGGAAGGTCTCGAACAGTTAAATGACATCCTCCCAGGCCTCACCGCGGACAACACGTTCCTCTACGCTCCCGAAATCAAGTTCTACGACACCCGTTACCCGGTGAGCCCAGGGATGGAGACCGTCGTCCCCGGGTTCTACGTCGCTGGCGACGCTTCTGGGCACTGCCGCGGGATCGTCTATTCCGCAGTGAGCGGCCTGATAGCGGCTCGCAACATCAAGGACGTCGCGGCAAAGCGCGCCGCCGCAAAGGAGAAGGAAGAGAAGGCGTGAAGCTAACGAAGGGATTGGCGACTCTCTGTGTGGCGCTAGTCCTCGTTTCGCTCTTTGTCGCCGGCTCCTTTGGACAAGAGAACATCACTCTTCCCGCTCCCGTCCCTGCGTTCAATCAGGCATACCAAGGAGCAAGCGGTTACTGGGGCGACTGCGGCATGGGAACCAATGGCTGCCCGGATAACGTAAGCGTCGCCGGTTGCCTGATCACCTCCTTTGCCATGGTCCTCGGTTACTACGATGTGAGTCTCTCCATCCCACGCGAGTCATCATGCACCGGTGAGGCACGCAGCGGGATGGACCCCGGAATCCTAAACGACTGGCTGAAGACACATGGAGGGTACGGTCAGTGTGGAAGTGATACCGGTTCCTGCTGTCTGGAGTGGGCCCACCTTCCGCCACAGGTCTCTGTCACCCAGTATGTCAATCGAAGTGAGCGCGGCATCGACAGCACGGCAGAGCGGGTGATCGACCAGTCGCTGCGCCAAGGGTATCCGGTCATCTGCGGAGTCAACTGGGGAGGCTATTGCCACGGTTCGACGACCCAGAGCGAGGATTGCCATTGGGTGGTAATCACGGGAAAGTTTGGCGCCACGTACACGATCATCGATCCGTACAACCGCGACACCACCGATCCTGCCGGTGTGAGCACTACCTTGGATAAAGGCACGTTCGGTGCGTACACGATAGATCGCTACGTGGTCGTCTCCGGCGTGGCCCCATCTTCACACCTTGCCAACCTCCACCTCTCCTTGTCATTCTCTCCCAGTGGCCTTATCGTGCCTGGTGCGCTGCAGGTGGGCTCGCTCACAATCACCGGGACAGAGCCAACCACACAGCTTCTGGTCTACGCCCGCGTGATCGACCCGCACGGGGAAGTTGCCTACGCCTACTACAGGTCAGCGATGGATACCAAGCTTCACTATTTGCACGAGAAGCGCAGTCTCTATCCCACACCTCGCTCTTTCTCGGATGGGACATTGGTGCTGAACAGACAGGCCACCGCCGGAGAAGAGCCGGGGACGTGGACGTGGGAGGTGTGGGTGGAGGATCCAGCACGCCCTGGAGAGCCGCACGGCTACGAGATCGCCGCCTACACGATTAGCTCATCGGGCGCTCAAGCGCAAGCAGGGATCGCCATCGCTCTCGCGCTGGCGATATTCATCGCTGGCCTAGTCTATGTATCTATTCTGCTGCGATAAGAGACGTGATCCTTCTTCTTGTTCAAGCGTGGTAGCTGGGGTGAGAAGGTCAAGGTGAGTGCGTCGAGCGAGCAAGCACTGGTGCACTCGCCACACTTGATGCAGTTGTGATCGTCGTACTCCTCATACGGCCTTAGGCCCATTGGACAGGCAACGGCACACGCGTTGCAGCGTGAACAACGGTTGCTGTCCAGCTTCAGGTGCAGAAAGCTGACCTTGTTGAACAACGATAGGAGCGCCCCCATTGGGCAAAGATAACGACACCAGAAGCGCGCGATGAGCACCATCCCCACAAGGACAACCCCCAGGGAGATCATGTGTATGATGAACGGCTTGTTGACATGCGCCACGCCCAGGAAGAGATAGGGAATTGACGCCTCGATCGATGCCGCCGGGCACAACTTGCAGAACATCGTGTCAGCGAACGCCCATGCAGCAACGATCGTCCCCACGAGGACAACATACTTCATATAGGAGAAGCTCCTGCTGATGCGAGTCTTATTGAACGAGAGCAGATCATTTAACGTGCCGAACGGGCAGAACCAGCCGCAAAACCCCCGTCCAAGGACAAGCCCATAGGCGACGATCGTTCCGATCCAGAAGTAGGGTACGGTACCGTAGATCACGAGGTTTTGCATCAACCCGATTGGGCAGATCGTTACCGAGAGAGGGCACGCGTAGCAGTGCAGGCCGGGAAAGATGATGTGCGTCATCCCAATTCCCGTGAACCCGAATAGCCCCAGGAGAAGTCCGAACCCTTGGCTGATTCGTCGCATTAACGACAGTCTCACGATCCCACCCCCAGAAGATTGAGTAATCGTGCTTCCAGGTTCTCGATTCCGAAGATGACCTCACCGGTATCGACACTCAGGATCGTTGGGACAATGGTTCGCTTAGAGCGGATAACTCCGCTAGACATAGCCAGATCACGATTCGTGTCCACATTCACGAATTCGTAGGTAATGTGATCGGTTGCACCAGCCATCTGCAGCACTATCGCCTCGGCGTATGGGCAGGTGTGGCACCATGGAGCATAAAACACAATGAGTTTGACATCCGTGTCAAGCCGCGCCAGAGCAGACAGGGCGTCGTCAGACAAAGCAGGCTCTTCGTGCGGAGCCTCTTCTATGCCGACGCATGAAGTACACAACACCGCGGCGATCCCCTGCGCCTGTTCGTGTTGCCCGAGGATGACGCCGTAGGCTAGGCCGCCAACGGCAATCACGAACAGAGCGATGTAGAGCGGAAGGCGCATGTCAGCAAACCGCCACAGCACGATCGCCCCCAATAGCAGAATCCCTCCGATCATCGGGATGACCCACTTTGGGATCGATCTTGCTCTAACCACCGTCGTTGGACCGATGGAGGCGGTCGTCACCAGTACGGGGATATTTACGGAGTCGACGATTTGAAAACAGCTCACTTCGATGCAGTAGGTATAGATGATCTGCAACGTGAGATCATGCGTGCCGATCGCTGCATATGGCAAGGCGACAAGGTTCAAGTCAAGCGTCTCCTTGCCGAACGGTTGAACGATCTTGATCTCTGCTTTCGCCGGATCGAGTGCGAACCCATCGGCATCAACGAGGCTCACGGCGATGTCGTCTGCCGGGTGCAGCGATTTGTTGTCGATCAACAGTTGCAGCGTCGCCGTTCCACCGGGAGGTATTTCGACCTTCTCCGGGAAGAGCGTGAATGACAGAATGGATTCCTGCCCTACAGCCACGTAGGCAAAGAGGAAGACAGCGAGTATTACTATCAGGAACAGCAAACTCCCCTGTTTATGGATCATCGGCTCACCATCTCACTTACTCTTGGTTAAGGAGCTCCTCGATCGCCTGCTTGAGGTCCTCACTGCGCAGGCTCTTGCCGCGGATCGTCCCGTCACGATCGATGAGATACGACATCGGTATCCCGGAAACGCGGTAGAGCGAGGAGATATCTCCATCAGCACCATCAAACACCTGCCGATACGTGAGGCCAAAATAGGAGACCGCGCCAGTAAATGCCCCCTCGTTGCGATCGAGATTGATCCCGATCACCACCACACCGCGATCGGCATAGTCTTTGGCGGCCTGCTCTACGTGCGGAAGCTCTTCGCGGCAGGGAGCGCACCAGCTCGCCCAGAAATCCAGAACGACGAGCCTTCCCCGTAATGAAGAGAGCGACAGATTGTTTCCATCTGCATCAACGACGGAGAAGTCCGGAGCGGGAAAGCCAATCGTAAGCGGGACCTTGGTATTGACCCACGCGTCAGATCTTTCGATCACGATTTCCGAACCGTCGGAAGAGACGCGCGTTGCTGCATAGACTGTGCCGTCTAGGTTAAACGGCGCGTCGAGCCAGTATCTCTCGTGCGAATCCGAGGTTGCCAAGAGTTCAGCGTCCTGGTCGATATCGATCAGGATCTGGTCGTGATGGAGGTCATCGAACACGCCATCGCTGTTCTCATCAATGATCGCGATCTTGTACGTTACCCCTTCAAGTTCGATCTCGCTTGCCTGGTAGTTACCGCGGAAGTAGATGATTGCCGTCGGCGTCGATGGGTTCCACACGAGGAAAAGGCGGTACGGACGTACGCCATCACTAGCTGGTAGCTGAAATGATGCGCTTGCAAGATACCCTCCGTCCCACAGTTGTTGTACCCAATCTACAGGCGCTAGCTCGTTGTCCCCATTGGCGTCAACGTACAGCTTCGCATCGCTATCATTCCAATCGATGACAAGCGCATAGCTCGAATCGGCAAGCGTGAGCGTGGTATACATTGGCGCACCAGAGTAGGTCGGCTCGGTCAATCCCGAGATTGTATCTGATGAAAGCTGCACCGCCTGCGGGTAGTAGTTGGTTGTCAGATCAAGGATCGAGTCCACATAATCAAGATTGCCTGTGGAAGCGATGAGGGGAACAGAACACACCATGACAATCGCCAAGGACAAGAAAACGGACATCCGCAACATGTATCATTACCTCCGAATAAGATCGCGCAGACGCGCGACGACAATGTCACTTCCGATGACAGACAGTATATCGAACAACCCCGGACCGACCGCTTGGCCGGTAACGGTTACGCGGATCGCGTGTGCAACGTCCTTCAGGCTCGCCCGACCTCCCTCAAGTACCGCTCTCAACAGACTCTCCACGTCATCGCGGGAGAAGGATGCTGCCTGCGAGAAAGCGTCGCATATCGCGGCAATCAGTTCTCGCTGGCGATCTCCGATCACCACGTTGGCTTCCTCTTCTATCGTTACGGGGAAGAGAATGTGCATCATGTCAGCAAGATCGACGAGCGTGTGACAACGGTGGCGCAGCAGCTCCACGCCCAGCGTCAGGCGTTCGTTGCCGGACGCGTTCCACATCTTTTCTGTCACTATTCCCGATTTAAGGACGAACCCGCGCACAAGATCGACCAACCGTGCAGGATCAGCGAGCTTCATGTGCTGCTGATTCAACCACCGCAGCTTCTCTTCATCGAAAATGGCGGCGGAGCTACCGACGCGCTTCAGGCTAAACAGTTTCACCAGCTCGTCGCGGGTGAACACTTCCTGATCTCCGTGCGACCAGCCGAGGCGAGCGAAAAAGTTGACCATCGCTTCCGGGAGGAACCCCCGTCGCCTATACTCTAAGACGGATGTC
>Ga0208279_1000178_pt1 | contig 59666 bp, 64 predicted proteins | sample AntAceMetag02UKM_FD_184766 | JGI IMG/M metagenome (GOLD analysis project Ga0208279, IMG submission 184766) | Saline lake microbial communities from Ace Lake, Antarctica - Antarctic Ace Lake Metagenome 02UKM (SPAdes) (version 2) | ecosystem: Environmental > Aquatic > Non-marine Saline and... | reverse complement strand
AAAAAATGATTAAGGAGTTAAGAGGGCAGGGGTTAATTTAATCCAAGCTAAGCGAGTAGTTAAAAAGAGCAGGATAAGCGGAAAGACCTTCGTTTTTACTGGTGAACTCAAGTCTCTCTCACGTTCTCAGGCTAGAAGACTAATAGAGGAATTAGATGCTCAATCGACATCGACAATTAGCAAAAATACTGATTTTTTAGTAGTTGGAGAAAATCCCGGTTCAAAATATACTAAGGCTAAGCAATTAGGCGTGGCCACTATTCAGGAGAAGGAATTCCTTCGGTTTATCCAGGGCTAAATTTCCTACCTTTTTTTTCATTTTTTTCATTTTTTTAAGTTTTTTATTTTTTTTATTTTTTTTCTTGACAAAAACATCTTTTATAGTATTATCTTATGGTATGTTTTTCCTTGATTTTAAAGGAAAATTGCCCACGTAGCTCAGTCGGTAGAGCACTTCGTTGGTAACGAAGTGGTCACCGGTTCAACTCCGGTCGTGGGCTTAAAAAGTAGGATAACATTAGTTAAAAACCACAAAAGTGGGGCGGGGAGGTTGTAAGCCTTTTCCTGCTTTTATCAGTGTAAGTCATTATGAGAGAGTTAATTGCGTTAGCGTGCACAGTTTGTAAAAGAAAAAATTATTACACTACCAAGAACAAGCGGAAGCATCCCGAAAAGATGTCGCTAAAGAAATTTTGTCCTTGGGAGCGTAAGTATATCGAGCATAAGGAAGCAAAGCCATAAATGCGAAAACCAATCGCTAAATTAGGCGAGTGGCTCAATTGGCAGAGCACCGGTCTCCAAAACCGGGGGTTACAGGTTCAACTCCTGTCTCGCCTGCTGAAAATTTCGGGTTAGAGAGAACTATAGAAGGATGATCAAAAAAATAAAGGGATTACCAAGATTTTTAAAAGAGGTAAGAGAGGAACTAAAGAAGGTAAGCTGGTCTTCGCGGCAGGAATTAATAGCCGCAGCAACTGTCGTAATGATTGTTACCAGTCTTCTAACCGCCTATATTGCTTTCGTGGATTTAGGTTTGTCAAGATTAGTTCAAATCCTATTGAAGTAGTACACCCTTAAAAACTAGTTAGCTATATTATGAAGAAGTGGTATATTTTGCATACTTTAAGCGGAGCCGAAGATAAGGCGAAAGTGAATCTTGATGCAAGGATAAGTGCTAGCAGTTTTGTTGAGTTGATTGATCAGGTTGTTATCCCTAAAGAGCAGATCACTGAGGTAAAGCTAGGCAAAAAGAAAGTTCTTGAGCGGAAGTTTTTCCCGGGGTATATCCTTATACATATGGACATGAATGATGATACCTGGCTTTTTGTACGTAACACTCCTGGTATTACAGCTTTCATTGGTCCGCGAAGAAAGCCTTCTCCTATATCTCAGGAAGAGGTCGATAGAATTTTAGTAAAGGCCGAAGAGAGTAAAGCTAAACCTGCACCAAAGGTAAGCTTTGAGAAAGGTGAAAGCATTCGTGTGGTTGAAGGGCCTTTTGTTAATTTTAACGGTGTGGTTGAGGATATTCATCCTGACAAGGGTAAAGTTAAGGTGAATGTTTCAATTTTTGGGAGAACTACTCCAGTTGAGCTTGAATTTTGGCAAGTAGAAAAAATCTAAATAAACTATGGCTAAAAAGAAAAAGAAAAAACCGGTAAATCAAATAAAGTTACAAATTCCTGCTGGCGCAGCAAATCCAGCACCACCGGTTGGTCCGGCATTAGGCCAACATGGTGTGAATATCATGCAGTTTTGTAAGGCTTTCAACGAGAGTACAAAACAAAAAGAAGGAATAATATTACCAGTTATAATCAGCGTTTACGAAGACCGTTCCTTTGACTTTATTGTCAAAAGTCCGCCTGTTTCTTTTCTTCTTAAACGAGCGGCTAATTTAGCCAAAGCCAGTTCTTTACCTGGTAAGGAAATTATCGGTGAAGTAACTAAGAGCGCGGTTATGCAAATAGCTAAAGAGAAAATAGTAGATTTAAATACAAAAGATTTAGAAGCTGCTGCTCGAATAGTTGAGGGTACAGCTAGAAGTTGTGGGTTAAAAGTAGTTCAAGGTTAAGGGAGATATTTATGGCACATAGCAAGAGATATCTAGAAGCTAAAAAAATGGTCGAGGAGAATAAAACTTATTCTTTGACCGAAGCGATTGAGCTTTTAAAATCTATGCCTAAGCTTAAGTTTGATGAGATGCTAGAGATTAGTGGCAAGTTGGGTGCAGACCCTAAACAATCTGATCAGATGGTTAGGGGTTCTGTAGTATTGCCTCATGGTACTGGTAAACAGGCTAAGGTTTTAGTTTTCTGCGAGCCTGAAAAAGAGAAAGATGCTAAAGAGGCTGGGGCAGACTATATTGGTTCCCAGGAGACTATTGATAAAATTCTTAAAGAAGGGTGGACTGACTTTGATTGTTGTATATCTGCGCCTTCGATGATGCGCTCAGTAAGTAAACTAGGAAAATTTTTAGGCCCGCGTGGACTGATGCCTTCCCCTAAAACCGGAACAGTAACTGAAAATATAACTCATGCAATTTCAGAGGCAAAGAGAGGAAAAATTGATTTTCGTATGGATAAACTGGGTTGTATCCATGTTGGTGTAGGTAAGTTATCATTTAGTTCTCAAGAACTATTAGAGAACGTGAAGGCTTTTGTTAAGGCTCTTATATCTGCAAAGCCTTCAGCGGTTAAGGGTGATTTTGTAGGAAACCTTTGCTTATCGGCGACCATGGGGCCGGCAGTAAAGTTTAGCTTGTAGATCAACAGACCATTTTGTGAGATAGAAAGTTATGGCTAAACAAACAAAAAAAATAGGTTTATTAACCCGCGAAAAAATTGTTGAAGGGTTAAAGCAAGGGGTTAAAGACACCGAAGGGTGTTTTTTCGTTGGCTTTAATAAGGTTGGAGCTTTTCCATTTAATAAATTACGTAACAATCTTCGTGATTCTGGCGCTAACGTTTTTGTAGCTAAGAACTCTTTGTTTAAGAGAGCATTAAATGAATTAGGCTGGGAAGATGTGAATAGTTTGCTAGAAGCAGAGACTGGCGTCGTTATCGTAAAAGACGACGATGTAGTCAAAGCTTGCAAAATTCTTGTTGAGTTTACTAAAGAGACTGAAACCCTGCAGTTAAAAGGTGGAATTATTAAGGATAAAAGGGTTAGTCCAAAGGAATTAGGCGTCTTAGCAAAACTTCCTTCTCGGGAAGTGCTTATTGGTACGGTGGTTTCAGTCTTCGCTTCACCTTTGTCCGGTTTTCTTAATACATTGAATCAGATTATTTTAAAGTTTGTTTGGGTTGTTGAAGAAATAAAAAAAACTAAAGAGCAGAAAAAAGGATAAGGAGGTAATTATGTCTAAGGTTGAAGATATTATGAAGGTAGTAGAGGAAATGACCGTTCTTGAGCTTTCCGAGCTAGTAAAAGCTTGTGAAGATAAGTTCGGAGTAACCGCTGCTGCTCCTGCAGTTGCTGTAGCTGCAGCTGGAGCCGCAGAAGAGGAAGAAGAGCAAACTTCCTTTACTGTAACTTTAACTGGCATAGGTTCCAATAAAATAGCAGTTATCAAAGAGGTTAGAGCAATTACTGAACTAGGGTTGAAGGAAGCAAAGGACTTAGTTGACTCTGCACCTAAGGCGATTAAGGAAAATGTCACCAAGGAAGAAGCTGAAGAGATTAAGAAGAAAATTGAAGCTACCGGAGCTACTGTAGAGGTGAAATAATTCGCACCTATTACTTGTGTTTTTGACCGTTTTGAGCGGTTGTCCATAAGTGATGTGCTCATTATAGGAGGATAACTTGAAAAAAGCCAAAAAGCTTACTTTTGCTAAAATTAAAAAGAGCTTTGCTATGCCTCATCTCCTTGAGCATCAATTTCGCTCTTATAAGGAGTTTTTGCAGATTGATGTTTTACCGGAGAAGAGAAAGAACGTAGGCTTGCAGGAAGTTTTGCAGGAAATTTTTCCTATGGAAAGTCCCGATAAGCAATATCATTTGGAGTTCGTCTCTTACAATTTAAGTCGGCCGCGCTATAACGTAGATGAGTGTAAGAGAAGGTCTCAGACTTATGCGGCACCTTTAAGAGTACGTTTAAGATTAGCTGATCCTTCTCTTGAGGTAAAAGAGCAGGAAATTTATTTAGGGGATATCCCTCTTATGACTGATACAGCTTCTTTTATTATTAATGGTGATGAGAGAGCTATTATAAGTCAGTTGCAGCGTTCACCCGGTGTATTCTTTGAAGAGGAATCTCATCCTACAGGTAAACGCCTTTATTTTGCTCGGATAATTCCTTACCGTGGATATTGGTTGGAATTCCGAACTGACATAAATGATACCATTACTGTGATTGTTGATCGCAGAAAGACTTTTCCTGGAACTCAAATTTTGCGTATTTTAGGTCTTTCTACTAATGATGATATTTATAGCCATTTCTCTGATAAGCCGTATCCAGAATTAGTCAATACAGTTAAAAAGGATTCGACAACATCTAAGGAGGAAGCTTATTTAGATTTTTACAAGAAAATGCGTCCTACCGAACCGATTACCTTAGATGCTGCTAAAGAGGTCTTTCGAAGGATGTTTCTTGATCCTCGCCGATATGATTTAGGCAAGGTAGGTAGGTATCTGCTTAATAAGAAGCTTGGCACTAATTTCAGCTTAAACAAAAGAACCTTAGACTTAACAACTATAATAGGAATCATTAAGACCTTGCTTACAGTAAAGGCTGGAAAGAGAGATATAGATGACATTGATCATCTTTCTAATCGAAGAGTAAAACTTATCGGTGAACTCTTGCAGCATCAAGTAAGAGTTGGTTTATTAAGGGTTGAGAGGACATTTTTGGATAGGTATTCACTCATTGCTTCTAATGATTTTGCTATTCAACATCTTATAAATTCTCGAGCATTCTCCACACAAATACAAGATTTTTTTTCACGTTCACCGCTTTCTCAATTTATGGATCAAACAAATCCTTTAGCTGAAATGACTCACAAGCGTAGGCTTTCAGCAATGGGCCCGGGTGGTTTGTCTCGGGAGCGTGCCGGTTTTGAAGTTCGCGATGTTCACCCTACTCACTATGGAAAAATTTGTCCTATAGAGACACCGGAAGGAGCAAATATTGGGCTTCTAGCATCGTTAACTACTTATGCTCGAATAAATCCTCTAGGATTTTTAACTACTCCTTATCGTAAGGTAGAGAATGGAGCTGTTAATGAAAAAATTGAATTTTTGATGGGTGACGAAGAAGAAAGGGCAATAATTTCTCAGGTAACACCTAACATAGGCGAAAATGGAAAAATTAAAGATAAAGAGATTTATGCTCGCCACTTAGGAAAGTTTCCCAAAGTAAAACCAAAGAATATCGAATACATGGATGTTTCTCCCCAGCAGATTATTTCTGTCTCAGCTTCTCTAATTCCTTTTCTTGAGCATGATGATGCAAATCGCGCCCTTATGGGTTCTAATATGCAGAGACAGGCGGTGCCGTTAATGTTTCCTCAGCAACCTCTGGTTGGAACAGGGGTTGAGGAAAAAGTAGCTAGAGATAGCGGAGTAATGTTGATTGCTAAAGAATCAGGTAAAATTAAAGAAGTAGATGCTTCATCAATAAGGGTAGGAAATTTTACCTATAAGTTAAAGAAATTCAGGCGTTCCAACGCTGACACTTGTACAAATCAAAAACCCTTAGTTAAGAAAGGGGACGAAGTAAAGAAAAACACAATTATTGCTGATGGTATGGCGACAGAAGATGGAAGGCTTGCTTTAGGTACTAATTTGCTTGTGGCATTCTTACCTTGGAGAGGTTATAACTTTGAGGATGCAATTATTATTAGCGAAAGGTTAGTTAGGGAGGATGTGCTTACTTCTTTACATATTGAGAAGTTTGAGTGTGAATCTCGGGAAACAAGATTAGGCAACGAGGATGTTACTCGAGATATCCCTAATGTTAGTGAAGAGGCTTTAAGCAATTTGGATGATAGTGGTATTATTCGAATTGGAGCTGAAGTTATGCCCGATGATATCTTGGTCGGGAGAGTAACTCCTAAGACAGAAAAAGAGCTTTCTCCAGAGGAGAGATTATTAAGGGCAATATTTGGTGAGAAAGCAGCAGATGTAAAAGATACTTCCCTACGAGTTCCTCCGGGAATTTACGGCGTGGTCACAAACGTTGAGGTCTTCCAGAGAAAAGATAGAGGCAGGCGATCAAAAAAAGAAAAGACCGAGGAGTTGCGCAGAATAAAAGAAATTGAGGGTTATTACAACGAAGAAAGAGAACTTTTAGAGGGAGAAAAAGGTAGACGCCTAAGTATCTGTTTAGGTAAGAGTGAAAATAAAATTACTCCTGCTAATTGTGAGGAAAATGAAGAAGCAAAAGCAATAATTGAGATTTATGATGGACGGCTTAGCGAATTATCTATTGAGAAAGATCTAGAAATAGCTAAGATCAAAAAAGGTGATGAGCTTCCAGCAGGAGTTTTGAAACGAGTAGTTGTTTTTGTAGCTATGAAGAGAAAAATTTCCGCTGGAGATAAGCTTTCAGGTCGACATGGAAACAAAGGAGTAATTTCTAAGATTTTACCCGAAGAGGATATGCCTTACCTGGAGGACGGTACCCCGATAGATATACTTCTAAATCCTTTAGGAGTGCCTTCACGAATGAATGTTGGTCAGCTTCTAGAAATGCATCTAGGCTGGGCAGCTAAGCGATTAGGTTTAAGTATTGCTTCTCCTGTTTTTGATGGAGCAAAAGAGGAGGATGTAAAAGATTATTTGATCAAAGCTGGTTTACCTGAAGGCGGTAAGGTTACACTATTTGATGGCTATACTGGTAAGCCTTTTGCCCAAAAGGCTGGTGTAGGCTATGTATATATAATGAAATTAATACATATGGTTGACGATAAGATCCATGCTAGGGCTATTGGGCCTTATTCTCTTATTACTCAGCAGCCCTTAGGTGGAAAAGCTCAATTTGGTGGACAACGTTTTGGTGAGATGGAGGTTTGGGCCTTAGAAGCTTATGGTGCAGCCTTTACTCTTCAAGAGATGCTTACAGTAAAGAGTGATGATGTAGAAGGAAGAACGAGAATCTATGAGGCAATCGTTAGGGGCGAGCAAAAGTTTCATCCTTCTGTACCCGAATCTTTCAATGTTTTGATAAAGGAATTACAAGGCCTTTGTTTAGATATCAGGGCAGAAAAGGAGAGCAAATGATAGAAGAAGGTACTTTTTTTGATCGGATAAATATAAAACTAGCTTCACCAGGGGTTATTAAGAGTTGGTCTTCAGGTGAAGTGAAAAAGGCTGAAACTTTAAATTATCGCACCTTAAAGCCGGAGAAGGATGGTCTTTTCTGTGAAAGAATATTTGGACCGGCTAAGGATTGGGAATGTCATTGCGGTAAGATGAAAGGAATAAAGTTTAAAGGCTCTAAGTGTGACCGTTGTGGAGTAGAGATTTTACACTCTTCGGTAAGGCGCCAACGTATGGGCCATATTGCTTTAGCTACACCGGCAACACATATATGGTTTTTTAAAGTGCTTCCTTCTCGTATTGGTGCTCTTCTTGATTTAACTATTAAACAGCTGGAAAAAGTTATTTACTATGAAGAGTATGTTGTAGTTGATCCTGGCGGGAGTAAATTAAAAAAAGGTCAGCTTCTTGCTGAGGCTGAATATCGTCAAGCTTTGGAAGATTACGCAGGAGATTTTAAAGCTGGAATTGGCGCTGAAGTTATAAAAGAGCTTTTAAAAGAAATTGATTTAGATAAGTTAAGCAAAGTAGTACGCAAGAATATAGAGAAAGGTAAAGTTGGAGTAAATAAGAGGCTTCTAAAGCGTTTAAAAATAATTGAAGATATGCGTCGCTCGGGAAATAAATGTGAGTGGATGGTCTTAGATGCGCTTCCGATTATTCCACCAGATTTACGGCCTCTAGTACCTCTTGAAGGCGGAAGATTTGCTTCTTCTGACCTTAATGATCTTTACCGTCGAGTTATAAACAGAAATAATCGTTTAAAGAAATTAATTTCCTTAGGTGCACCGGATATAATTATTAGAAATGAAAAGAGGATGCTTCAGGAAGCTGTTGATGCTGTTTTAGAAAATGGACGTCATGGGCGACCGGTTGTCGGACCGCAGAATCGACCCCTAAAAAGCCTTTCTGATATGCTCAAGGGTAAACAAGGACGTTTCCGGCAGAATCTTTTAGGTAAGCGCGTTGATTATTCGGGAAGAAGTGTTATTGTTGTTGGTCCGGAGTTAAAACTTCATCAGTGCGGTATTCCTAAGCAGATGGCTTTAGAATTGGTCGAACCATTTATCATAAAAAAATTAAGAGAAAAGGGATTTGTCCATACGATAAAAGGTGCCCGCAGAATGGTTGAGCGTGCTCGAATTGAAGTTTGGGATATCCTTGAAGATGTGATTGAAGGGCATCCGGTTTTACTTAACCGTGCTCCAACATTGCATCGCTTAAGTATCCAAGCTTTTTATCCAGTTTTAGTTGAAGGAAAGGCGATTAAATTGCACCCACTTGTTTGTGCTGCTTTTAATGCTGACTTTGACGGTGACCAGATGGCTGTTCATCTCCCATTGTCTTTAGAAGCTCAGGCTGAGGCCAGAGTGATAATGCTTTCAGTGAACAACATTTTTTCTTCTTCTGACGGCAGACCGGTTATTGCACCTAGCCAAGATATGATTATTGGTTGTCGCTATATTAGTATGATTAAGGATAAGGCTAAGGGTGAGGGAATAACTTTTTCTAACCCTGAGGAAGTAATTACTGCTTATCAGGATGAGGAAGTAGATCTTCATGCTAAGGTTAAGTTAAGAGTAGGCGAGAATGGAGAGAGAAAAATAATTGAGACTACTACTGGTAGAGTTATTTTTAACCAAATTCTACCTAAAGGATTTCGTTTTGTTAATGAGATTTTAAGCAAGCGAATCGTATCAGAAATAATCAGTGAATGCTATAAGCAATTTGGCCACAGTGCCGTTATCGCTCTTTTAGATGACATAAAGGACTTAGGGTTTGAGTATGCTACTCTAGGAGGTATAAGTATTGCTATTGATGATTTAAAGATACCTGAGCAAAAACAAGAGTGCATTGATGACGCCAATAATGAGTTGAATAAGGTAGAAGACCAATACCGACGTGGAATTATTACTGAGCGGGAAAGGCATAATAAAATTATTGACGTTTGGACAAGAACTACTGACCGGGTTTCAGATTTTGTATTTAAGAATATGGAACAAGACAATCCGGTTTTTATGATGGCAGATTCTGGAGCTAGAGGTTCAAAACTACAAGTAAGGCAGTTAGCTGGGATGAGAGGGCTTATGGCTAAGCCGTCAGGAGAGATTATTGAAATACCGATTACTTCTAATTTTAAAGAAGGGTTAACAGTGTTAGAATTCTTTATTTCTACTCATGGAGCTAGGAAAGGGTTGGCAGATACTGCCTTAAAGACTGCTGATGCTGGTTATCTTACTCGTCGTCTTGTAGATGTGGCTCAAGAAGTTATTATCATTGAGGATGATTGCGGAACGGTAAACGGAATAACAGCTTCAGAAATTGTTGAAGGCGAAGATGTAGTTGTCTCCTTACGCGAGAGAATAGTTGGAAGAATTGCTTTAGACAATATTGCTGATTTAGTAAGCGATGAGATAATTGTTAAGACTAATCAGGAGATTACTGAAGAAATTGCTGAAAGAATAGAGCGTTTAGGGTTAGAAAAGATAAGGATAAGAAGTGTTCTAACTTGTGAATCAGAAAGAGGAGTTTGTATTAGATGCTACGGAAAGAATCTGGCTTCTAAAAAATTAGTAGAAATTGGCGAAGCTGTAGGAGTTATTGCTGCTCAATCTATTGGTGAACCAGGTACTCAGCTTACAATGAGAACTTTTCATATTGGAGGTACAGCTTCGCGAGTAGCTGAAAGATCATTTATAAAATCAAGAGAGAAAGGAGTAGTTAAATACCATAATCTTAGAGTTGTTGCTAAAGGAAGACATTTTGTAGTTCTTAACAGAAACGGAACGATAAGCATCAATGACAGTAAAGGGATTGAGATTCAGAGGAATCCTGTTCCTCAAGGATCATCAATTTCTATTGTTGACGATGCTGAAGTCGGTAAAGACAAGATATTTGTAAGATGGGATCCCTACTCTTCTCCGATATTGGCAGAAGCAGGTGGTAAGGTTAAGTACGAAGATATTGTTGATAAAATTACTATCCAAGAAGAGTTAAACGCTACTACTGGTAGAAAAGAAAGGGTTGTAGTTGAGTTTAAGAGTGATTACCACCCACAAATTCTTACTCTTTCTAAAAAAGGAGAGGTTCTCGGGTTCTATCCGCTACCTACAGGTGCTCACATAATGATGAATGAGGGTGATGAAGTTGAGGCTGGAGATGTTATTGCTAAGACACCACGTTTAGTTGCAAAGACAAGGGATATTACTGGAGGTTTACCTCGAGTAGCAGAATTGTTTGAGGCTAGACGTCCCAAGAATCCGGCGGTTATAAGTGAAATAGATGGATTTATTGAATTTGCTGATGTTGATGGGGAGAGAATGATTGTTGTTCGCAGTTCTACCGGGATGAAGAGAGAATATAATATTCCTACTGGGGCTCACCCTATTGTTTATCGAGGCGATCAAGTTGTTGCTGGGCAACAATTGATTGAGGGTCCAGTAGTTTTGCAGGACATCCTAAGGGTTTGTGGAGACAAGGTGCTACAAGAGCGTTTAGTTAACGAAATACAAGAAATTTATCGTTTGCAGGGTGTAAGGATAAACAACAAACACATTGAGGTTATTATTCGTGAGATGCTTAAGAAGGTAAAGGTTGACGATTCTGGAGATAGTGAGTTTTTACCTGGAGAGGGGATAGATAAGTGGGATTTCCGTCGTGAGAATGAGCGAATTATTAAAAAAGGCGGTAAGCCAGCTACAGCATCACCGTTGCTCTTAGGCATTACTAAGGCATCCTTAAGTACAAAGAGTTTTATTTCAGCAGCAAGCTTCCAGGAAACTACTCGGATTTTGGCTGATGCTGCTACTGCTGGGAAAGTCGATCATTTACAGGGGTTAAAAGAAAATGTAATCGTAGGACACCTTATTCCAGCCGGAACTGGCTTAAGGAAATACAGAGAAGTTGAGGTGGAGAAATGCCAACAATAATTCAGCTGATAAGAAAAAACCGTATACTTAAGAAGAAAAAGGGAAAGTCTCCCGCTTTAGGTGGATGTCCGCAAAAAAGAGGAGTGTGTATCCAAGTAAGGACGATGACTCCTAAGAAGCCTAATTCAGCCTTACGTAAGATTGCTAGAATAAGATTGACTAATGGTCAGGAAGTTACTGCCTATATTCCTGGGGAAGGGCATAATTTGCAGGAACACTCTATAGCCTTAGTAAGAGGCGGAAGAGTAAAAGATCTTCCTGGTGTAAGATACCATATCGTAAGAGGAACTCTTGATTGCCAAGGGGTACAAAATAGAAAGCAGTCACGCTCTAAGTACGGAGCTAAGAAGCCTAAAGGCTAAATTTTAAGGAGATAGGTTAATATGAGAAGAAGGAGAGCACCTAAAAGAGATATAAAAACAGATCCAAAGTATGATTCTCCGATAGTGGGGAATTTTACTAATATTATTATGCGCGATGGTAAGAAGAGCATTGCTCAGAAGATTATCTACGATGCGTTTGATATTGTTTCTGAGCGGCTTAAAGAAGACCCCTTAAAGGTATTTTTTACTGCTTTAGACAATACTCGTCCTCAGATGACTGTTAAGCCTAGGAGAATTGGTGGAGCAACCTATCAAGTTCCTTTAGAAGTGACTAAAGAGAAGGGGGCTGCTATCGCAATACGCTGGATAAAGGATTCAGCTTTAAAGAAAAAAGGTAAGCCAATGAAAGTAAAGTTAGCTGAGGAAATTATTTCTGCTTTTAAGGGCGAAGGTCCAGTAATTAAGAAGAGAGAGGATACACACAAAATGGCAGAAGCTAACAGAGCCTTTGCACACTTTAGGTATTAATATAAGTGAATAGTGTAAACATTGCGATTATGAAGAAAGGATTAGAGTTAACAAGAAATATTGGTTTCATAGCCCATATTGATGCAGGGAAGACTACAACTACTGAAAGGGTCTTATACTATACTGGGCGTACCCATAAGGTTGGAGAAGTCCATGAGGGGACAACAATCACTGACTGGATGGTTCAAGAGAAGGAAAGAGGTATTACTATTACATCAGCAGCTACTTCTTGCCAGTGGCATGATATCCAGATTAATATAATTGATACCCCTGGGCATATTGATTTTACTGTTGAAGTAGAGAGGTCATTAAAGGTTTTAGATGGGGTAGTAGTTATTTTTTGTGGGGTTGGTGGAGTAGAACCACAATCAGAGACAGTTTGGCGTCAAGCTGACAAGTATCACATTCCTCGCATTGCTTTTATTAATAAGTTAGATAGGGTAGGAGCTGATTTTTTTAACGTGATTAATGATATGGAAGAAAAACTACAGGTTACTATGGCTCCGATTCAGTTACCTATATATAAGGACGATGAGTTTATAGGCATGGTAGATCTGATTGAAGATAAAGCTTTATCTTATGAGGGGGAGCTAGGCGAAGACGTTGTTAGTGGTGAAATTCCTGAGGAGATGAAAGTATCTGTGATTAAAGCTAAAGAGCGTTTGGTTGAGAAATTAGCTGAGCTTGATGATGAGATTATGCAAAAAGTAATTAATGGTGATGGGATAACTTCTCAAGAAACTAAGAATGCAGTAAGAAAATATGTTTTAATAAATAAGTTTGTTCCAGTTCTTTGCGGTTCAGCTTTGAAAAATAAAGGGATTCAACAGCTTCTTGATGCTGTCAGTGACTATCTTCCTTCACCTTTGGAGGCTGGAGAGATAATCGGAGTAGATGAGAAAAAAGGTGAGGAGCAGGTAGTTGAAATTGGAGAAAAAGCGCCTCTGTGTGCTTTGTGTTTTAAGGTTGCTACTGATCCTTTTTTAGGTAAGTTATTTTATACAAGAGTTTATTCAGGTAAGATCGTTACTGCCTCTTATGTATACAATACGACAAAGAAGGCTAAAGAACGGGTTTTAAAAATTCTAAAGATGCATGCCAATAAACAAGAGGTTGTTAAGGAAGCAAAAGCTGGGGATATTGTTTGCTTAGTAGGCTTAAAAGATACGATAACAGGGGATACTCTTTGTGATAGCCGGTACCCAATTCTTCTAGAAGCGATAAAGTTTCCTGTGCCGGTTGTTTCCTTAGCTATTGAGCCTAGGACCAAAGCTGACCAAGAGAAACTTTTCACCGGACTGAAAAAACTTTCTGATGAAGATCCGTCTTTTAAAGTAGTTTATAATAGAGAGACCGGTCAGAATATAATTTCTGGCATGGGGCAGTTACACCTTGAAATTATGGTTGATAGGCTAATAAGAGAATTTAATGTAAGCGCAAGAATTGGTAAACCTCAGGTTGCTTATAAAGAGACAATTACCCACAGAGTTGAGTCGGTTGGTAAATTCATTCAACAAACTGGGGGTCGTGGCCAATATGGACATGTAGTATTACTTTTGGAACCTTTAGCCAAGGGCAAAGGTATTGTTTTTGAGAATAAAATAAAGTCAGGTGCTATCCCGAAAGAGTATATCCCGGCAGTTGAAGAAGGAGTTTTGGAGGCTGCAGAGAGTGGAGTTTTAGGAGGGTATCCTGTGGTAGATATAAAAGCAACTTTAATTGATGGCTCGTATCATGATGTTGATTCTTCAGAGTTAGCTTTTAAGGTTGCCGGAGAAATAGGGATTAAAGAGGGATTACGTAAAGCGAAGCCAGTTGTATTAGAGCCGGTGATGGATTTGGAGGTAGTTATACCTACTGAGTACGTCAGCCAAGTTATCGGAGATTTAAATTCGCGTCGAGCAAAGATATCATCAATTCGCGAGAAAAAAAATCTTCGAATTGCCAAAGCCGACGTACCTTTGTCTGAAGCTTTTAACTATGCCGATGCACTTAGAAGCTTGACACAAGGTAGGGCATCTTATACAATAGAGCCTTCATATTACGAGAAAGTCCCGGAAGAGTTATTATCAAAAATATTAGGAATTTAATTGGATAAGGAGGTGTAGTATGGGAAAAGAGAAATTTGTAAGAACAAAGCCTCATCTTAACATCGGCACCATTGGTCACGTTGACCATGGTAAGACAACACTTACTGCGGCAATAACTGGGGTTTTGTCAACTCAAGGTAAGGCCAAGGCGCTTAAGTTTGAGGATATCGATAAGGCGCCAGAAGAGAAAGAACGTGGTGTGACTATCAATATTGCTCACGTTGAGTATGAGACTGATAATCGTCATTATGCTCATATCGATTGTCCTGGTCACGCGGATTATATTAAGAATATGATTACTGGGGCAGCTCAGATGGATGGAGCAATTTTAGTTGTGGCTGCTACTGATGGTCCTATGCCACAGACAAGAGAGCACATTCTTTTAGCTCGCCAGGTAAATGTTCCGGCACTGGTTGTATTTGTCAACAAAGTTGATCAGATGGAAGATGCCGAACTGGTTGAATTAGTGGAAGAAGAAATCAGGGATCTACTTAGTAAGTATGAATACCCTGGTAAAGAAATCCCGATCGTCAAAGGTTCAGCCTTAAAGGCATTGGAGTGCGGTTGTGGTAAAGAAGATTGTGAAGCTTGTAAGCCAATTATTGAGTTAATGAAAGCTGTAGATGAAGCCATCCCTACACCAAAGAGAGATGTCGATAAGCCATTTCTTATGGCTGTTGAAGATGTTTTCTCAATTTCTGGTCGAGGAACAGTAGTGACTGGAAGAATTGAGAGAGGAAAAGTTAAAGTTGGTGAGGAAGTAGCGCTAGTAGGAATTCATCCTGAGGTTAGTAAGACAGTAGTTACCGGAGTTGAAATGTTTAGGAAGCTTCTTGATGAAGGTCAAGCCGGGGATAACGTCGGTTTGCTTTTAAGAGGTACAGCAAAAGAGGCTGTTGAGAGAGGAATGGTTATGGCTAAACCAGGATCAATTACTCCTCACACTAAGTTTAAAGCCCAAGTGTATGCCCTAAAGAAAGAAGAGGGTGGAAGACATACTCCTTTCTTTGCCGGATATAGACCACAATTCTATTTTCGTACCACTGATGTTACTGGAACATGCCAATTGCCTCAAGGGGTAGAAATGGTTATGCCAGGAGATAACGTGGTGCTAGAGATTACATTGATTCAACCAGTAGCTGCAGAGAAAGAATTGAGATTCGCTATTCGCGAAGGTGGAAGAACAGTAGGCGCAGGAGTGCTAACAGAGGTCATTGAATAAAAGGGATAAACTGCAATTTAGTTTGTGGTTTAAGGCATGAATTATGCTTAAATTAAGGATAAAATTAAAAGCGTTTGATCATCGAATTTTGGATCAGTCTGCTCAAGAGATAGCTGAAGTAGCTATGCGGACTGGAGCAAAAGTAAATGGTCCCATGCCGATGCCTACGAGGAAGAAGATTTACACGGTTAATCGCTCTACTAACGTTGACAAAAAGTCACGTGAGCAATTTATGCTAGCAATTCATAAGCGAATCATTGATTTGGATAAACCAACGCCAAAAACGATTGATGCCTTACGAAAGCTAAATTTGCCTGTAGGTGTTAGTGTAGAGATTAAGCAAGAAGTGTAATGAGACTCTCCCGCCTTTGGCGGGATTAGTCGAATTATATCCTGAGCGACCGAAGAAAGTACTGCGAAGTACGTAGCGAAGGATCTTCTACCTGGAGTGCTTTGGAAAGAGCGGTCTTAGTACCGTATTAATGAAGAGAGCTATGATTAGAGAAATTTACGGAAAAAAAATTGGAATGACACAAATCTTTGATGAGGAAGGTAATCTTTTGCCTACTACCTTAATAGAGGTGGAACCAGTTTATGTGTTGGAGAAGGTAGAGTACCCTAATCAAACAAAGGCTAAAATTGGTTGCTTTAAGATCCATGAGAAGAAAATTGGCAAAGTAAAGAAACCAATAAAGGGTTATTTTGATAAATTGAAAGTAAGCCCTTACAAGCTTATTAGAGAAGTAGATATAGAAGAGGGCGCTGATTTCTTAGCCAAGCAACCTCAAAAGGATACAGCTAAAGCAGAGGTGCCAGAGCCAGTGGAGGTACCAAAAGAAGAAGGTGAAAATAAGTCTAATAATGAGGCTGTAGAGGCAAAGGGAGAAATCACAGATAAAGTTAAAGAGCCAACTGATCCTCGTCAAATTGGCGTAGAGATCTTTGAAGTTGGAGAAAAGATAGATGCACGAGCTAAGACTAAAGGAAGAGGTTTTGCCGGAGGGATGAAAAGACATGGTTGGAGTGGACAACCCGCAGGTCACGGACATACTACACATCGCCGATTAGGTTCAGCTGGAGCTTCAGCTTATCCTTCAAGGATAATCAAAGGGCTGAACATGCCTGGGCATATGGGTAATAGCTTTCGCGTAACCAAGAACTTAAAGGTTTTAAAAGTTGATAAGGACAAGGATCTTATTTTCCTTCAGGGAAATGTTCCCGGTGCCAGAGGTTCAATTGTAAGCTTGAAAAAGATAAAATAACTGTTTAGGTAAGATAAAATGAAAGCCAAAGTAAATAGTAAGAAAAAAACAGCCAAAAAGAACACTAAAAAAAAGGTGGGCAAGAAGGTTGCTGTAGCTGCAAGTAGCTTAAGCTTACCAGTCTTAAGCACTCAGGGTAAAGAAGTAGAGCAAATAGAGCTAGAGAAACGTGTTTTTGACGGTAAGATTTCTGAGGCACTTATTCATCAAGCAGTAGTAACCTATTTGTCTAATCAGAGAAAGGGATTAGCTTCGACTAAAACCCGAGGTGATGTTAGAGGCGGTGGGATAAAGCCTTGGCGGCAGAAAGGTACTGGGCGAGCAAGAGTAGGTTCAATCCGTTCTCCTATCTGGCGTGGTGGTGGAGTTACTTTTGGTCCTAAACCGCATTCGTTTTACAAGGATTTACCTCAGAAGATGAAAACTATGGCTTTAAAGAGCGCGCTTAATGCTAAATTAAGAGATAAAGAGATTTTAGTTCTTAGTGATTTAAAGATCGCCTCATGCAAAACCAAAGATTTTTCTAAGATTTTTAAGAATCTTAAGCTAGATGGGGTGAAGGTGAGGGTAGTGGTTGAGACCTTAGAACCTAATCTTAAACTAGCAACTCGAAATATAAAAAAAGTGTTATTGGCTAAAGCTAGCGATGTTCACACCACAGAGATAATTGATTGTAAGAGATTAGTTTTAACTAAGAACGCCTTAAGAGATGTAGAAAAGAGGATTAAAAAATGTCTGTCGTAAGGAGTATTTATTCCATTGTTAAGTCACCGTTAGTTACTGAGAAGTCAGCTCGGGATTCTGTTTTTAGAAAATATGCTTTTGAGGTCGACAAGACTGCTAATAAGGTTCAAATAAAACGGGCAATCGAGAAGATATACAGTGTGAAGATAGTAAAGACTTCGGTTTTAACGGTTAAAGGTAAGCTTAAAAAGCTTAGGCATAACCAAGCTGGCAAAACTGCTTCTTGGAAGAAGGCCATTGTTACTTTAAAAGAGGGATTTGAAATTAAAATTGTTTAAGTTATGGGAGTAAAAAAGTTTAGACCAGTAACACCTTCGCTGAGATTTAAAGTAATTTCTGATTTTTCTGAAATTACCAAAAGTCAACCCGAGAAGTCTCTAACTACTAGTTTGAAGAAAAGCGGTGGGAGAAATAACCGTGGCCGAATAACTGTGAGAAGACGTGGAGGGGGGAGTAAAAGGAAATATAGACTTATAGATTTTAAGAGAGATAAATATGATGTTCTTGGTGAGGTAATAGCTATTGAGTATGATCCTAATAGAAGTGCTCGTATTGCGTTGATAAAGTATCCTGATGCAGAATTGAGGTATATTATCTGGCCGGATAAATTAAAGGTTGGCGATAAGGTAATAAGTACTGCTGATACCCAGGCGGATATAAAACCTGGCAATTGTATGAAGCTAAAGCATATGCCGATGGGAACAATAATTCATAATATTGAACTAAATCCCGGAAGGGGAGGCATCTTAGCCAGAAGTGCTGGTAGCAGTGCTCAGCTTATGGCTAAGGAGAGAGGGTTTGCTCAATTGCGTATGCCTTCTAGTGAAATCCGTTTAGTAAAAGAAGATTGTCGTGCTACTATCGGGCAAATGGGTTTAATTGAACATGCTTCATTTCGCCACGGTAAAGCTGGTAAGGTACGTTGGTTGGGTCGGCGCCCTAAAGTAAGAGGGGTAGCTATGAATCCGATTGATCATCCCCATGGTGGTGGTGAAGGTAAAGCTGGTCAAGGTAACCCTCATCCGGTTACTCCTTGGGGAAAGCCCACTAAAGGTGCAAAGACTAGAAATCCTAGAAATAGAAGCAGTAAATATATTATTAAGAGAAGAGCTAAAAAAAGGAAATCTAAAAAATGAGTCGTTCGTTAAAGAAAGGTCCTTTTATTGACCCTAAGTTGGTAAAGAAGGCTAAAATGGCCAAAGATGCCGGAAGCCGTAAGTCTATAAAGACTTGGTCGCGTAGTTCAATGATTGCTCCGGAATTCGTAGGGCTTACCTTTGCGGTGCATAATGGTAAGAAACATGTTCCGGTTTTTGTGACTGAAGGTATGGTTGGGCATCGCTTGGGCGAATTTGTGCCAACTAGAATGTTTAAACAACATGGGGGCATAAAAGCAAAGAAAGCAATCCAGAAGAAATAAGATTGCTAAAGGTTTATTATGATAGCTAAAGCAGAAGCAAAGTATATTAGAATTTCTCCTACAAAGGTTAGACCAGTTATTACTTTGATAAAGAACGCAAAGGTAACTGGAGCTATGGCTAAATTAGTGCTAATCAATAAAAGAGGCGCTTACTATTTAAGCAAGGTATTAAAATCGGCTCTAGCAAATGCTAAAGTCAAGGGATACCAAGAAGACAAGTTGTTTATTTCTAAAGTTGTGGCTAATCCTGGTCCGGTTTTAAAGAGATATCGTGCAGCTTCTTTTGGTAGGGCAACGACGATTCGAAAGAGGACGTCGCATATTTTAATAGAGCTGGAAAGCTCAGAAAAGTTAATTAAAGGAGCAAAGGCAAAGTAAGCTTATGGGACAAAAAGTTCACCCCTACATATTAAGAATCGGATTTGGCAAAGATTGGCTTTCACGTTGGTTTACTCCCAAAAAGAAGGAGTTTGCTGATTTCTTAGAAGAAGACCTTAAGATACGAGGTCATATTAAGAAGAGCTACTCTAGAGGTTCAGTAGCAACGATAGTCATAGAAAGGGTGTCTTTAGGAATTGTAAGGATTCGGATTAGAACTTCCCGGCCAGGAGTTATTATTGGAAGGCGTGGCCAGGATATTGAGCGAGTAAAAGCAGAGCTAAATAAATTAACTAAAAAAGAAATTATTATTGATGTAGAGGAAGTCACTGAGCCAGCATTAGAGGCGCAATTAGTGGCGGAAATGATTGGGTTTCAGCTTATTCGACGGGTACATTTTAGACGGGCAATGAAAAAAGCTATACAACAAGCAGTTTCTTCTGGTGGAGAAGGAATAAAGATAAAATGTTCAGGCCGCTTAGGCGGAGTAGAAATTGCTCGTAAAGAGTCTTATAAGCATGGAAAAGTACCTTTACAGACATTTCGAGCTGACATAGATTATGGATTCTATATTGCCAGGACTACTTATGGAACAATAGGCATTAAAGTGTGGATTTACAAGGGTGAGAAAAGATTAGGGCACTATCTGATTAAAGAAGAACAAAAAAGATAATTATGCTTATTCCTAAGAGAGTAAAATACAGAAAAACCCAACGGGGAAAACGCAAAGGACTTGCTGTTGCTGGTTCTAAGGTTTCTTTTGGTGAATACGGAATAAAAGCTTTAGAATGTGCCTGGCTTAAGAATACGCAGATTGAAACTGCAAGAATCATTCTCACTAGGCGCTTAAGAAGAGGCGGCAAGCTGTGGATAAGAATTTTTCCCGATAAGCCAATAACAAAAAAACCTGCTGAGTCCCGTCAAGGCAAGGGTAAGGGAGAAGTTGAAGGTTGGGTAGCTGTTATAAGAAGAGGAAGAGTCCTTTTTGAGCTTGGAGGAATTCCTGAAGATTATGCTAGAGCATCTTTTCGTTTGATTGCTTATAAGTTGGGTTTTAAGACTATGTTTGTAACCAGGAAACGATAGATTTAAGGGAGTAGTTAAGTGAAGATAGAAGAATTACGCGGATTATCAGATCAGGAATTGCAAGTTAAGTTAGATGACTTAAACAAGCAACTTATGGAATTGCAATTTAAGCGCAGGAGCGGAGTAGAAAAACCACATCTTTTTAAAGTGGTTAAGAAAGATATTTCCCGTATTTTTACGGTTTTAAATGAAAAACAAGGAGCTGATAGTGAAAAAAGGTAAAGTTTTGGAAGGTTTAGTTACCTCTGATAAGAGCGATAAAACTATCACGGTTTTGGTTAAGATGAAGTTTTCACATCAGCTGTACAAGAGGCCGTTAACAAAGAAGAAAAAATTCAAGGTTCATGATGCTAAAAATGAGGTTAAGATTGGTGATCGTGTAAAAATAATTGAGTGTCGCCCTATTTCTAAGGACAAGCGCTTTAAGCTGCTTGAGATTAAGAAATGATTTATTCTAGATGTAAATTAGATGTAGCTGATAATAGTGGAGCAAAAAAAGTTGCTTTTATTAGTGTTATTGGTAAGAAGAACAAGGATCATGCTGACATTGGTGATGTTATTACAGGAAGTGTTAAAGTAGCTTTGCCTAATGCTCCGATAAAAAAAGGTGAGGTTGTAAGAGCTGTAGTAGTAAGAACTCACTATACAATCAAGAGAAAAGATGGTTTGGCAATTAAATTTGATAAAAATGCTTGTGTAATAATCGACAAACAAAGTAACCCCCGGGCGACAAGAGTGTTTGGTCCTGTGGCAAGGGAGCTTAGAGATAAGTTTAGTAAGATATTGTCTTTGGCTCCGGAGGTAATATAAACTTATGGGTTTAGAAATAAAGAAAGGCGATAAAGTAGTAGTGATTGCCGGTAAAAATAAAGGGAAAACGGGTAAAGTATTACGAGCTAGTAGTAATCCCAAAAAAGTTATTGTAGAAGGTGTAAATTTAGTAAAAAAACATGTTCGACGTCGTTCAGAGAGTGAGACTGGAGGGATAAAAGAGATCCCGTCAAGTATTAATGCTTCTAATGTAGCGCTATTTTGTGGTAGCTGCAATAAAGGAGTAAGATTTGGAGTGAAAATATCCGACGATAAGAGCAAAGTGAGGATTTGTAGAAAATGCCAGAGGCCAATTTAGAAAAGAAATACACACCACGTTTACTTACGATATATAGAGAGGAAATAGTTCCTCAGCTAAGGGATAAACTTGATTGCAAGAATGTTCATGCTGTTCCTCGTTTAGTAAAGATCGTAGTTAACATGGGCGTTGGAGAAGCGACTTCTGATTCTAAGATTATTGAAAAAGCAGCTGAGGATTTAGGAGTGATTACTGGTCAGAAGGCTAAGATATGTCGTTCGCGCAAGGCAATATCTAATTTCAAATTGAGGGAAGGACAAGCTATTGGTTGTTGTGTAAATTTGCGAAGAAATATGATGTATGAATTTCTAGATCGTCTTATTACTGTAGCAATTCCTCGAATCCGAGATTTCAGAGGTTTTCCTGCGAAATCTTTTGATGGAAGAGGAAATTACACCTTTGGATTATCTGAACAGGGAATATTTCCCGAAATCAATCTTGATAAGGTAGGTAGAACTCAAGGTATGAATATATGTATTAATACTAGTGCGACTAATGACGAAGGAGCAAGAGAATTGCTTAAATCGTTTGGATTTCCGTTTAGGAGGTAGAATGGCAACTACAGCGAAAATTGAAAAATGGAAGAGGGAAAAGAAAAAAGTAAAGTTTTCTACCCGATATAAAAACCGTTGTCGTCTTTGCGGCAGACCAAGGGGGTATATTCGGGATTTTGAGCTTTGTCGAATCTGCTTCCGAGAACTTGCTTGGCAAGGGTTGATTCCCGGGGTAAAGAAAGCCAGTTGGTGAAAAGAGATTACGCAGATTAAAAGAGAAGATTACATTGATAAAACTGTGTATTAAAGGAGAAAAATGAGTAGAACAGATTTAATTAGTGATGCTTTCACGATAATAAGAAATGCTTTTAGAGCAAAAAAAGAAGATGCTCATATTCCTTATTCTAATCCTCTGCTAAAAATCTGTGAAATCTTTAAAAAAGAAGGTTATTTGGAGAACTTTAAAGAGGTTGACCTAGAGAAATTCAAGAAGATAAAAGTTTATTTAAGGTACGAAGGTAATAAGAGTGTTATTACTCAAATAAAAAGAGTTTCTACGCCGGGAAGAAGGGTTTATACCACAGGGAAGCGTATTCCTTCTGCTCTAGGTGGATATGGAGTAACTCTAATTTCTACTTCCGGAGGAATACTTACTGATCGGCAAGCTAAGGAGAAAAAGGTTGGCGGCGAAGTTATTGGAATGATTTGGTGATAAAAAATGTCAAGAATAGGAAAACAAATATTAGAGTTACCAAAAGATGTAAGGGTTAAGCTTGAGGGTAATTTTTGCTTGGTCGAAGGCAAGGGTGGTAAGCTAGAACTTAATATCCCAGCAGGCATTAAGGTAGAAATCAAAGATAATATCTTAACAGTTACCAGGGGTAATGATTCTAAGCAATTAAAGAGTCTTCATGGAACAATAAGGATTTTAATTGGGAACATGGTAAAAGGTGTAACTGAAGGGTTTAAAAAAGAGTTAGAGATAATTGGTGTAGGTTACAAGGCCCAAATTAAAGGAGAGAAGCTTGTTTTAAATGTAGGATTTTCGCATCTAGTAGAGATGGATATACCAAAAGGTTTAAAGGTTTCAACTCCAGCAGCAACTCGTATTGAAGTCTCCGGAATTGATAAGCAAAAAGTTGGCGAATTTGCTGCCAAGACAAGAAAAATATATCCTCCCGAGCCTTACAAGGGTAAGGGCATACGATATTTAAAAGAGGAAGTACGTAGAAAATTAGGAAAGGCATTAGCAAAATGAAGCAGATAGGAAGAAAGAGAAGGCATAAGAGCATTGCTCGTAAAATTAGAGGCGTCGAGAGCCGACCACGGTTAGTGGTTTTTAGAAGCAAAAAGCATATTTACGCTCAGGTGATTAACGATTCTCTTGGTAAGGTGGTGGCCTGTGTTTCCACTCTTGGTAAGGAGTTTAAAGAGAAAAATATGAAGTCTAGCAATCAAGATGCGGCTAAGGAAATTGGTAAGATAATTTCCCAGAAAGCTATATCCCTAGGGGTTAAGAATGTTAGTCTTGACCGTGCTGGCTATAAATATCATGGAAGATTAAAGAAATTAGCTGAAGGGGCAAGAGAAGGAGGATTGAAGTTTTGAAGGACAATAGAAACAGAAATAGAAGAAATAGTGCTGATAACAAGAATGACGCTTTTATAGAAAAGGTTCTCTTTATTAACCGAACCACTAAGGTTACTAAAGGGGGCAAGAATTTGGGCTTTGCTGCTCTAGTAGTAGTCGGCGACGGAGTATCTTCAGCTGGTTTTGCTTTAGGCAAGGCGAATGAAGTTGCTGATGCTATAAAAAAAGGGATAGGCAAGGCAAGAAAACAAGTAGTTTTGATAAAGAAGAAAGGAACAACTATACCTCACCAGATTATTGGAAAATTTGGCGCTGCAGGTATTTTGCTTAAGCCAGCGACAGAAGGAACTGGTGTTGTTGCTTGTTCTCCGGTAAGAGCAGTTTGTGAGTGTGCCGGGATAAAAGATATTTTAACTAAAAACCTAAAAAATACAACTAACCCGGTGAATGTAGTTAAAGCTACCTTTCAGGGTTTATTGAGTTTAAAGGGCGGCCAGAAGAATCTTGAGGAGACATTGGAAGCGACATCTGAGGTAACACCCGAAGTGGCATCTGAGGTAACATCTGAAGTGGTATCTGAGGGAACACCTGAAGTAGCATCTGAGGGAACACCTGAGGTAGCATCTGAAGTAACGCCTGATGCAACATCCGAAACGTCATCCGAAACAACACCAAAGGATTAAAATGAATTTATCTAATATTATTAAGATAGGCAAGAAAACAAAGAAACCCAAGAGGTTAGGACGAGGACCTGGTAGCGGAACAGGCAAAACTGCTGGTCGAGGCCATAAGGGTGCTGGGCAGCGTTCAGGTAAAAAACTACCTTATGCTGGTTACAGAGGAGGTAATCTTCCTTTAGTTAGAACTCTTCCAAAAAGAGGTTTTAAGCCTCCTAGAAGAGTAGAGTATCAGATAGTTGGCTTAGGGGATATTCAGAAAAGGTCAAAGGGTAGTGAAGAAATTAATCCGCAAACGTTGAAGGCACTTAGGCTAATACGGAGCGATAAGAAACCAGTTAAAGTTTTAGCAAAGATAGAAGGTGAGCTTTCAAAAAAATTAGTAGTTAAAGTAGATAAGTTTTCTGCTAAGACCAGGCAACTTATTGAGGCTGCCGGAGGTACGATAGAGTGTTTAACTCGATAGGTAATATATTTAAAGTAGAAGAGCTGAAGCGAAAGATTTTTATAACTTTGTCTTTATTGGTTGTCTATCGTGCTGGCTGTTTTATTCCTACTGCTGGAGTAGATACTTTTGCTTTAACTCAGTTTTTTGATAAGCTTGCTAAAACTCAGGGCCAGGGTCTTTTTGGCATGGCTAATCTTTTTACAGGAGGTGCCTTAACTCGTCTAAGTATTTTTTCTTTAGGTATTATGCCTTATATTTCTGCATCAATTATCATGCAGCTTCTTACTGGTGTTGTGCCAGCTCTAGAGAGAATTGCTAAAGAAGGTAAGGCCGGCTATGAGCGAATAAACCAATACACCAGGTATTTCACTTTTCTTCTATGTTCAGTTCAAGGATTATTTTTGTCTTTATGGTTAGAGAACCCAGCAAATTTTGACGGAATTGTAATTGTGCCTACTCCAGGATTAATGTTTAAGTTGATTACTATACTTACCTTAACTTGCGGGACAGTTTTTGTTATGTGGTTAGGTGAGCAGATTCAAGAGAGAGGCATCGGTAATGGAATATCTATAATTATTACCACAAGCATTATTTCTCGTATTCCGTCATCCTTACGCCAGCTCTGGATTCTTTATTCGCCCTTTGATCCTTCTAAAAGGCAGATTGCTACTCCAATAGTAATTGCATTAGTAATTTTGTTTGTGGCAATGCTTACGGCGGTAGTTCTCTTTACTCAAGCCCAGCGTAGAGTTCCTATTCAATACGGCAAGCGAGTCGTTGGTAGGCGTGTTTACGGTGGTCAGAGTACTTATCTGCCGATAAAGGTAGATATGTCAGGAGTAATTGCTATAATTTTTGCTAGTTGTGTTATCTCTTTTCCAGCTACAATATTAATGTTTTTCCCTCAAAAGGTAGGATTTTTTAGTTTTTTGCAAACGATAGTTCAGCAAAGGGGGCTGTGGTATAACGCAATCTTTGTTGCTATGATTATGTTTTTCATGTATTTTTATACGGCAATGGTATTTAATCCGATAGAGATATCTAATAATTTAAAGAAATATGGAGGCTTTATTCCTGGGATAAGACCAGGCCGGCCTACAGCAACTTATCTTGATTTTGTAGCTTCGAGGATTGTTTTTATTGGTGCTCTCTATATTGGCTTTATTGCCATATTTCCTAACATTGTTATGCATGTATTTAGGGTACCTTCTTATGCATTAGCTTCCCTTTTTGGCGGCACTACTCTTTTGATTATGGTTGGAGTAGTTTTGGATACGATGAAGCAAATTGAAGGACAGTTACTTGTTCGCCACTACGATGGTTTTATTAAAGGCAGCACTTTGAAGGGGAGAAAATGAGAGTAATTCTTTTCGGTTCACCAGGTTCAGGTAAAGGAACTCAAGCAATGCTATTGGCAGGTTTTCTTGGTGTCCGGAAGATATCTCTAGGAGACATTTTAAGAGAAGAAGTTAAGAAGAATAGTAACTTAGGCCAAGAAGTAAAGAGTTATATGGAGCGAGGTGCATTAGTTTCTGATGAATTAGTTTCACGAGTGGTTGAGGAGAGCGTTAATAATAGTGGTTTTTTACTTGATGGTTATCCCCGTAATTTAGACCAAGCTAAGAAGTTAGAAGAGATTTTAACCAGAAAAAATAGCAATATTGATAGAGTTATTTATTTGGATATTGACGAACAAACAATAGTTGATCGTCTTTCTAAAAGAAGAGTTTGCAAATCCTGTGGTACTAACTATCACTTAATAAGCTCACCTTCTAGAAAAGAAGGTATTTGCGATAAGTGCCAAGGTCAGTTAACGCAGAGAAAAGATGATGATCCTCAGGTGATAAAGAAACGGTGGTCAGTGTTTATTGATCAGGCTAATAAAATTTTAGAATTTTATCAGGATCAAAATAAGCTGATTAAGGTTGATGGCCGGGGAGATATTAAAGAGATCTTTGAAAGAATAAAACAAGAATTGTAATGAGAGATTCGTTAAGCCGCCAAGATTTAAAAACGATGCGTAAGGCTGGTAAGGTGGCGGCAGCGATTTTAAAGAAACTAAAAAGTCTTATAAAACCAGGAATTTCGACAAAATATATTGAAGAGTTCTTTGAAAGAGAGATAAGTAAGCATCCAGGCATGGAAGCAGCCTTTAAGGGGTTTATGAGCTATCCAGCCTCTTGTTGTGTTTCAATTAACCAAGAGGTAATCCACGGAATTCCCTCCCAAAGGTTAATTGAGGATGGGGATTTAGTGAGTGTGGATTTGGGAATCAAATACCAGGGCTTATTTGTGGATACTGCTTATACTTATATTGCAGGTAAAGTTTCTCCTTTGGCAAAAAGATTAGTAAAAACTACTAAGGATTCGCTTAAGCAAGGAATAAGCCAAATAAAAGTTGGCAAAAGAATTGGGAATGTTAGCTTAAGTATTCAAGAATGCGTAGAGAAGAGTGGCTTTTCAGTTATTAGGAGATTTGTTGGCCACGGAATTGGCCGAAGCTTGCATCTGCCACCAGAAGTTCCTAATTTTGGGAGTGCTGACCAAGGGGAAGAGCTGCTAGAAGGTTATGCTGTCGCGGTTGAACCTATGGTTTCATCAGGTGACTTTAATGTAGATGTTTTAAGTGACGGATGGACTGCTAAGACCAAAGATAATTCTTTATCAGCTCACTTTGAGCATACAGTAGCGATAACTAAAAAAGGTCCTTGGGTATTAACCAAGTAAAGCGTAAGGATAAATATGGCAAAAGAAGAATTAATCGCGGTTGAAGGTGAAATAGTAGAAGCTTTACCGAATGCGATGTTTAGAGTAAAGCTGGAAAATGGGCATGTAGTTCTTGCTCATGTTTCCGGTAAGATGAGAATGCATTTTATTAGGATCCTTCCTGGAGACAAGGTGAAATTGGAACTTTCTCCTTATGACCTAACAAGAGGAAGAATAACTTACAGAGAGAAATAAAGGTAGATTAAAATGAAAGTTAAAGCGTCAGTTAAAAGAATTTGCGATAAGTGCAAAATAATAAAGAGAAAAAGAGTTGTGAGAGTGATTTGCAAGAATCCTAAGCACAAACAAAGACAAGGCTAAAGCTAAAGAGGTGTTATAATGCCAAGAATTTTCGGTGTAGATATTCCTAAGAATAAAAAGATAAAAATAGCTTTAAGGTATATTTACGGTATTGGTCCGGTAATTGCTTTAAAAATTCTTAATGATATTGGGTTAGATCCTGAGAGAAAGGCATCGGACTTAAGCGAAGAAGAAGTTTCTCAAATTGCTTCATTCGTCCAGTCTAATTATCGGATAGAAGGAGAGTTGCGTCGTGAAATTTCTCAAAATATACGCAGATTAATGGATATAAGTAGTTATCGGGGCTCACGTCACAAGAAGGGGCTTCCGGTTCACGGACAACGCACTCGTTGCAATGCCCGTACCCGTAAGGGTCCTAAACCGAGAGTAGGCGGAATTAAAAAATAGTGTATCCCGCCTCAGCGGAGATGTTGTAAAATTTTCTGTGATAATTTTACAACCTTCGGCGGGATCAATTCGACTAAAGTCTTTTTCATAAAAAGACTAAGTCTCATTGAGGAGTAATAATGGCCAAAAAGAAGAGAAAAGAAAAGAAGAAGAAGATAGTATTAACATCTAGTGTTGGAGTAGCACATATTAAAGCGACTTTTAATAATACAATAATTTCTATTACTGACTTAAAGGGAAATGTTTTAACTTGGGCTTCAGCCGGAGCTGTAGGGTTTAAAGGTACTAAAAAATCTACCCCCTATGCGGCTCAAATGGCTTCATTTAAGGCAGCGAAACAGGTCAAAGAGATGGGTTTAAGAGAGTTGGAGGTTTTAGTTAAAGGGCCTGGTCCGGGAAGAGAATCAGCTATTAGGTCTCTTCAAGCTGCAGGCTTGAGCGTGAAGAAAATAAAAGATATTACTCCTATACCTCATAATGGATGTAGACCAAAGAAGAAGAGGAGAGTGTAGTATGGGACGATATACAGATGCAAAGTGTAGATTATGTAGAAGAGCAGGGGAGAAGCTATTCATAAAAGGACCGAGGTGTATAACTGAGAAGTGTTCGTTTTCAAAACGGCCTACACCTCCGGGTAGCGCTCCTTTGAAACGTTCAAGACCTACTAACTATGCTCTACAGTTAAGGGAAAAACAGAAAGTAAAGAGAATGTATGGGATGTTGGAGAAACAGTTTAAGAGATTCTTTTTGATGGCTCACAAGACTCGAGGAGTTACCGGTAGAGTATTAATTCAATTTCTAGAGAGACGGCTAGATAATATTATTTACCGCACACTTTTTGCTTTTTCTCGTAATCATGCTCGTCAAGTAGTGCAACATGGGTTTGTGTTTATTAACGGCAAAAGAGTAAGCATACCATCATATATAGTTAAAGAGGGAGAAACAATTGAGATAAAAGCCAAGGATAGCGTAAAGGCAGAGTTCAAAGGGAATATTGAGATAAACTCAAAAGAGAGAAGTGTTCCTACTTGGATGCAAGTAGATAATAGTAATCTTAAGGTAAAGATTTTACGTCTTCCTGAAAAAGAAGATTTAATTATTCCGGTTAATGAACAGTTAATTGTAGAACTTTATTCTAAGTAAAATAATTAGAAATCAATATAGTGATAGGAGGTAAAAGATGGGAATAACCTGGCGGGATTTTCAATTTCCTAAGCGAATAACAGTTGAGCAAGATTCATATAGCCCGACTCATGGTAGAATTATTGCTGAGCCTTTAGAGAGAGGTTATGGGGTAACTTTAGGTAATAGTTTAAGGAGAGTTCTTCTTTCTTCTATTGAAGGTGCAGCTGTAACTTCAGTTAAGATTGATGGAGTTGCTCATGAGTTCTCAACCGTAGAGGGAGTTCTAGAAGATGTCCCGGAGATCGTACTTAACATCAAGAATCTTGTGCTAAGATCATATTCTCGTTCGCCAAAAAAGATTACAATTAAAGAAAGTGGCGAAAAAGAGATAAAAGCGAAGGATATTATAACTGATGAAACTATTGAAGTAATAAATCCTGACCTACACATTGCTACAATCACTTCTAAAAAGGCAAAATTGGAGATTGAGATGGAAGTGGGGAGAGGTCGGGGGTTTGTCCCTGCTGACGTTAATAAGCGTGAAGGTATGCCTTTAGGAGTTATTCCGGTTGATTCAGTATTTACTCCTGTTAAGCGTGTATCTTTTAAGGTAGAGAATACCCGTGTTGGTAAGAGAACTGATTATGATAAATTGATTTTGGAGATTTTTACTAATGCTAGTATTGAGCCTAAAGAGGCATTAATTTATGCTGCTAAGGCGATGAATAAACATTTGGAACTTTTCTTTACCTTGGGTGAGCTTCCTGAGGAAGAATATGAAGAGTTAACTCCTGAAGAGTCTTCCTTCTATGAAAAATTAAAGCTTCCAGTTTCAGAATTAGAGCTTTCAGTGCGTAGCAATAATTGTCTTCGCGAAGCCAATATAAAAACTTTGGTTGAATTAGTTGAGAAGACAGAACCAGAAATTCTAGCTTATAGAAATTTTGGTAAGAAATCCTTGAATGAGGTTATAGCACTGCTTAAAACAATGGGGCTTTCTTTAGGAGTAAAGGTAGATAGAGATAAGTTGAATCTAGTATGAGACACAGGAAGAAAAGCGAAAAATTTTCACGTTCACGAGCTCAAAGAAAGGCTTTGGTTAAGTCTTTGCTAAGAGCTGTTCTTATTAACGAAAGGATAACTACAACTACTTCTCGGGCTAAGTATCTAAAAGGTGAAGTTGATAGAATAATTACCTTGGCTAAGAAAGGGACCCTTTCCGGTAAGCGTTTGGCTTTTCAAAGACTCGGAGACCATAAGTTGGTAAAGAGGCTTTTTGATGAAATTGCACCACGGTTTAAGGATATAAGTGGTGGGTATACTCGTACCTTGCGTTTGCTTAATCGTAAAGGTGACGGAGCTCCACTTTCCCTTATTGAATTAACAAGAATTGTTAAGATAGATAAACCTCACAAGAAGAAAATTAAAGAAACTGAAACTAAAGAAATCCTCAAAGCTGAGGATCAGAGGAAAATTCCTCCCAAAAAAGAAGCAAAGCCTAAGAAGGGTTTTGCCTCTGGCGTAAGAAAGATCTTTAAAAAAGAGAGAGACGCTCTTTAGAGTTAAGAACTAGAGCGTTTTATTCGAAATGTAATTAAAGAGGGGGAGCGATTATAAATCCGCAAGTTACTTCGCTTAATAAGTCAGCCACTTTAAAGATAACCGCCTTAACAAAAAAGCTAATAAAAGAAGGTAAAGATGTTGTAAATTTTGCTGGTGGTGAGCCAGACTTCGATACCCCTCTGTTTATAAAAGAAGAAGCTAAAATTGCTATTGATAAGGGGTTTACTAAATATACCCCTTCTGCTGGAAGAGTTGATCTAAGAGAAGCAATAGCCGCCAAGTTAAATCAAGAGAACAACATAAAGGCTTCTGCCAGTAATATAATTGTTACTTCGGGTGCAAAGTATTCTATTTTTGTGGCTATGTTTAGTCTATTATCAGCTGGGGATGAGGTAATCATACCTGCACCTTACTGGGTTAGTTATCCTGAGATGGTTAAGCTTACCTTAGCAAAAGCAGTGGTTTTACCTACAAGTGAGTCTAATGATTTCAAGATTGATCCTCTAAAGCTAGAAAAAGCTATAACTCCTAAAACTAAGCTTTTAATCCTTAATTATCCAAGCAATCCTACCGGAGTAACCTATTCGCGAGAGGAATTGGAAGCAATTCTTAAAGTAGTAAAAGAGAAGAAAATTTTCGTTCTTAGTGATGAAATTTATGAAGTTTTAACTTATGATGGTCGCAAACATATAAGTTTTGCTTCTCTGCCCGGAGCTTTTGAGTCGACGATAACTATAAATGGTTTTTCAAAAACATATTCTATGACTGGTTGGCGTATTGGTTATCTTGTAGCTGATGAAAAAATAATCAATCAGACTTCAAAGATAATCGACCATACGACTTCTTGCGCTTCTTCGATATCTCAGAGTGCGGCCTTAGCTGCTCTTGGTAATAAAGATTGGCCAGAGAAGATAAGAAGCAAATTTCAAGAGAGACGTGACGCTATTTGGAAAGGTCTCACAGCCTTCCCAGAGTTAAAACCGTTTAAATCCCAAGGTACTTTTTATCTATTTTGTGGGATTCGAGGTAGTGGCTTAGGATCTTTTGATTTTTCAACCCGGTTATTGGAAAACTTCCTAACTTCTTGCATACCAGCAGATCCTTTTGGCCAAGAAGGGTATTTGCGATGCAGTTTTTCAACCTCCTTGGAGCAAATTTCTAAGGGTGTTGAGAGGATAGGGGAGTTCTTAACTAGCTTAAAGAAATAATTTAATGGCTAAAACAATAATTGAGAAGATACTTTCTTCTCACTCAAATTCTGCATTGAAGGCAGGAGACGTTGGGATTTGCAAGGTTGATTTTTGCTTTTCTCAAGATGGTACTACTTCTTTAGTTTTAGATAGTGTTGCCAAATCAAAGGGCAAAATCTTGAAGCCTAAGAAGTACGCAATGTTTATTGACCATAGTAGCCCTTCTCCAAACATTGGCGTGTCTAGGATTCATTCTGGTATGCGCCAATTTGCAAAAAAAAATAAGAGTTTATTCTTTGACGTTGGTTGTGGCATATCACATCAATTGGTGATTGAAGAAGGATTTGCCAAACCGGGTGCACTCATTCTGGGAGCTGACTCTCATACTTCAACTGCTGGTGTTTTAGGCGCTGCAGCTTTTGGAGTTGGTTCTACTGATTTAGCTGTGGCGATTACTACCGGAAAGAATTGGTTTAAGGTTCCCCAGACCCAAAAAATAATTATTAAAGGTAAAATGCCTAAAGGAGTCTACAGCAAGGATGTTATTCTCCACATAATCAGTGACCTGGGGGCTAATGGAGCTACCTATAAGTCAGTAGAATTTTCTGGAGAAGTTATTGATAAATTATCTCTAGACGCTAGATTCACAATTACTAACATGACCATTGAGTTTGGCGCAAAGTGTGGTTTAATTGCTCCTGATGCAAAAGTTATGACTTTTCTTAAAAAACAAGGCCTAAAGAAAATTAAACCGGTTTATTCTGATAAAAATTGCAATTATGAAAAAGTAATTGAATATGATATTTCTAAGCTGTCTCCTCAAGTAGCTAAACCGCATAGCGTAGATAATGGGTTTGCAGTAGAAGAAGTTAAGGGTACAAAGATTAATCAAGCATTTTTAGGTACTTGTACTAATGGACGTTTAGAGGACTTAGAGATTGGTGCTAAGATTATAAGGGGTAAAAGGATAGACAAAGATACCAAGCTGCTAATAGCGCCAGCTTCTCGTGATATTTTCTTGGCGGCATTACAGAAGGGTATAATAAGGACATTCATAGAGGCGGGAGCAATCATACTACCGGTTGGGTGTGGTCCTTGTGTTGGAACGCACCAAGGTGTTCCGGCAGATGGGGAAGTATCAATTTCTACCGCTAATAGAAATTTTAAAGGCCGGATGGGAAACCCTAAGAGTTTTATCTATTTAGCCTCGCCAGCAACAGTTGTGGCATCAGCGATTAAGGGTGAGATTACTGATCCTAGAAAATACTTGTAAAATAACCAAGATAATTGTATCTTATTAAGTAGGCTTATTAAGCAATAGATAGGAAATAATTAAGGAGGCAGGTGCATGAGTAACATAACCACTTTACTTAAGTTGACCGAAGAGAAAGGAGCAAGTGATTTACACATTACTGCGGGTAATCCACCAATTTTGCGAATTGATGGTCAGCTTGTAATGGTTGATATGCCTGTTTTAGATAAAGAGGCAACTAGGAATTTAGTCTACAGTATGTTAAATGATGAGCAGAAGACTATTTTCGAAAGAGATAAAGAGCTAGATTTTTCTTTTGCCTTAAAGGATATGGATAGATTTAGGATAAATATCCATGTTCAGAAGGGTAACACTGAAGCCGCCTTAAGGCGAGTTCCCCGAAAGATCCCTACTATTGATGATTTAGGATTGCCAGATGTAGTTTATGATTTTGTTCAAAAGCCTAACGGATTAATTTTAGTTACTGGGCCTACTGGAACCGGTAAGAGTACTACCTTGGCTTCAATGATTAATTTTATTAATGAATCACGTAAAGATTTGATTGTTTGTATTGAAGATCCGATTGAATTTGTTTATACCAGTAAAAAAAGTATTATAAAGCAAAGGGAGTTATATTCAGATACCCACTCTTTTCCTGAGGCTTTAAAGCGGGTACTTCGCCAAGATCCAGATGTTATTGTCGTAGGTGAGATGCGTGATTTAAGTACAATCTCTACTACTTTGACTGCTGCTGAAACCGGGCATTTAGTTTTAGCTACTTTGCACACTCCGGATGCTCCTCAAACAGTTCAGAGAATAATCGATGTTTTTCCACCGCATCAACAGCGGCAAGTTACTGTTCAGCTTGCAGAGTGTTTACAAGGTGTAATTTCACAAGTACTTATTCCTCGGGCTGACGTTAAGGGTAGAGTTTTAGCAACAGAGGTTATGGTTTCAACTCCCGGAATAAGAAATTTAATCAGGGAGAATGACGTTGCTCAGATTCCTTCTTTGCTTCAAATGGGAGCTCAGTATGGCATGAATACTATGGATAAGTCATTAAAGATGCTTTATAAAAAGGGTATCATTACAAAAGATACAGCAATTAGTAAAGTTAAGAACATCAGTGAGTTTGAGAGTCTGTAATCATGGTTTTTAAGGGAAGAGTATTTAAGTTTGCTGACGATATCAATACTGATTGGATAATTTCAGGAAGGTACAAGTTTTCAATTACTGACATGAAGGAGCTCTCTAAGTATCTTTTTGAAGATATCCGGCCGAACTTCTACAAAGAACTAATACCCGGTAAATCAATTATCGTGGCGGGGGAGAATTTTGGTATGGGTTCTTCTCGGGAGCAGGCTCCTTGGGTGATAAAGGAAGCCGGAGTTTTTTGTGTGGTGGCAAAAAGTTTTGCCCGTATTTTCTACCGCAATGCTTTTAATATTGGATTAGCTTTAGTTGAAGCTGATACTTCTTCCTTAAAAGAAGCCGATACAATAAATGTTAATTTTGATAAAGGAATAATTGAGAATAATAAAGGCAAGAATATAGAATTCAAGCCTTGGGATAGTTTTCAAAAAGAGCTGGTTAAGCGTGAAGGAATTTTAAACTATCTCAAAAAACATAAAGGATTTGATACTAGATAAATATGAGCTATAAAGTAACTTTAATTCCCGGTGATGGTATTGGCCCGGAAGTAATTGACGCTACCGTAAAGTGCCTTGAAGCTTTAGGGGTGGATATTGAGTGGGAGAGGGTTGCAGCTGGTGAGTGTGCATTAGAAAGCCACGGAAAGCTCTTGCCTGATGCGACTCTTGAGACAATCCGCAGGAACAAAATAGCCTTAAAAGGACCAATTACTACTCCGGTTGGCAAGGGGTTTCGTTCGGTTAACGTAGCTATGAGACAGATTTTTGAGCTTTATGTTTGCATGCGGCCGGTTAAATCTTTCGGATTGCCAACTGCTTTTCATCAAGATGTAGATATAATAATAATGCGAGAGAATACTGAAGATCTCTATGCTGGCGTTGAGTTTTCCGAGAATGCTGCTGAGACCAATAAATTAATAGAGGATATCAATGCCATCTCTAAAGAAAAGATACGAGAGAAAAGTGCTCTATCAATTAAACCAATATCTAGATTTGCTTCTGAGAGAATTACTCGATTTGCTTTTGAGTATGCTGTAAAGAATAATAGAAAAAAGGTAAGCTGCGTACATAAGGCAAATATAATGAAATATACTGACGGCTTGTTTTTAGATACTTTTTATAGCGTAGCTAAGAAGTATCAAGGAAGAATTGAGGTTAGTGATGTTATTGTTGATAATTTAGCAATGCAACTAACTAAACGGCCAGAGTTTTTTGATGTTTTAGTTTTACCTAATCTATATGGAGATATAATTTCAGATTTAGGGGCAGGGCTAATCGGAGGATTAGGCTTAGCCGCTGGTGCGAACATCGGCGATACAATGGCTATCTTTGAGCCGACTCATGGAAGTGCTCCTAAATATGCTGGTAAGAACAAAGTAAATCCTATTGCTACCATTCTTTCAGCTTCTCTTATGCTAAGACATCTAGGTGAGAGTGAAAAGGCAAAGATCTTAGAGCAAGCTATTGAAGATGTAATTAAAGATAATTCATCGGTAACTTATGATTTAAAACCTACCCGAGATGATCCTACTGCCGTAGGGACTAAAGAAGCTGCTTTAGCGATTATTGAAAGAATTAAAGAGTTACAAAAGTGAAAGGAATCAAAAAGATTTCCATAATTGGCACTGGCGGGGTTGGTTCAACCTTAGCTTTTAATCTTTTAGCTTGGTTAGCACCTAAAGAGCTGGCTCTCGTGGATATTAATCAGGATGTGGCCAAGGGGGTTGCCTTGGATTTAGAAGATACTCGAGGGTTTCTAGGCTTTTCTACGAAGGTAAAGGCAGGTAAAAACTATTCTCTTATTAATAATTCGGATATAGTTATATTTACTGCTGGTATAGCTCGTAAGAAAGGCATGACTCGCTTAGATCTTTTAAAGATTAATACTGCCGTAGCTAAAGATGTTTCTAAGAAAATTAAAAAACATGCTCCTTTGGCCATAGTAATCGTAGTGACTAATCCTTTGGACTTTATTACTTATGTGGTAGCTAAGGAAACAAAATTTAATCGTCAAAGAGTAATTGGTATGGGCTCATCTTTAGATACTAGCCGTCTTCTTAATATTCTTCATAAGGCAACTAAGGCCCCGGTATCTTCCTTAGAGGGATTTGCTTACGGGCCTCACAGTAAGGATATGATTATTCCCTTGCAAAGGTTGAAGGTTGAGGGTGAGGGCCTTTCTAAGGTTTTAAAAAAGTTAAGCCCTACTCAGATAGCTGTGAGGACACAACTTAGAGGAGCTGAAATTGTTGGTTTTTTAAAGAATCGCAGCGCTAATTTTGCTCCGGCTTTATCATGTTGTTCCTTAATTGAGGCAATAGTAAAAAATGCTAACGTAGTTATACCGGTATCAGTATACTTACGCGGTGAATATGGTTTAAATAATATTTGTTTGGGAGTTCCTTGTTTAATTAATCGAAAAGGTGCAGATAAAATCATTAAGATGAAAATAAGTGCAAGTGAGAAGAAGGAATTAAAAAAAGCAGAGAAACTATTTAAACAATGTATGAACTAGCAATAATTGGCGCTGGAGCAGCAGGTATTGCTTGTGCAAAGGCAGCCTTAAGGGCAGAGCTAAAGACAGTCTTAATTGAAGAAACCAAAGAGTCGCTAGGCGGAACCTGTATTAATCGCGGTTGTATTCCTACCAAATTTTTTCTTAAATCTTCCCATAACCCTAATAGTGTTTGGTTAGACTCTCTTAAGGGGAGTCAGGAAGTTATTAAGAAGCTAAAAGCACCGATAATTCCATTTTTAGAGAAACAGGGTCTTAATTTACTTTGGGGTAAGGCACGTTTTTTAGGTAAACATAGTGTAAGCGTAGGTGGAACTCCTATAAATGTAAAAAAGATTATTATTGCCACTGGTTCTTCTCCCCGATCAGTTATTAGTGATCCTAGAGTTATCTTTGCCGAGGATTTATTTTCTAAAGAAATTATTGGCGATAAAATTCTTATTATCGGCGGCGGTTATATTGGTTTAGAGGTAGCTTCAATATTAAGGAATTTTGGCAAGGATGTAAGTTTAATCGAGAAGCAAGAACAAATTTTGCCTTCATTTGACTCTTATTTAGCTGCTCGTCTGCGGGTAATTTTAGAGAGAAAAGGAATAAAAATACAGACTAGTAGAGATGTTAAAGATTACAATTTAGATAATTTTGATTTAGTTGTTTCTGCCGTAGGTAGAGTACCAAACCTAGAAGGTCTAGATACTGAGGCTGTAAAATTGGCTAAGAGTCCGGGAGGGTGGGTAAAAACTGATAAATATTTACGAACTAACCTAAAGAACATTTATGCTTGTGGCGATATAACTGGCGGCAAGCTCTTAGCATATGTAGCTGAATATCAGGCTGATATTTGCATTAATAATATAATTGGCAAAAAAAGCACTGAAGACTATAAAGGGCTTAGTGAGTGTGTATTTTCATTTCCTTCTTTAGCTAAAGTTGGGGTATTAGAAGATGAAGCTAAGCGTAAAGGCATAAAGTATGAAATAATTAAATCAAGTTTTATGAGATTTTCTTCTAGTTATGTCTACGGTGATACTGACGGGTTTATCGAGATTCTCTTTGATAAGAAAAAAAGAATTATTGGTGCTGGAATAATTTCTCAGGCTGCCGGTGAGTTGATTAGTATACTTTCTCTTTGTATTAAGAATGACTTAAAGGTAGATGATTTAAAGAAGTGTCTTTTCATTCATCCTACTTTATCGGAAATCATACCTCAGCTTTTAAATTCTTAAGTAGAGCACTCTATTTACTGAATCAAAAGAGTTTGACAGATAAGAGTTTTATAGTTAAAATCTTGTTTTAGAAAATGATATGTAAAGTGAAGAAAAAGGAGGAATCAAAATGTTTTTAGTTGATTATCCATTAACTGAAGATCAAAAAATGCTACGTGATTTATGTCGTCAAATTGCTGAAGAGAAAATAAGACCTCAATCTCGGGAGCTTGATGAAAAGGAAGAGTTTCCGGCAGATATTATTAAAATCTTAGGCCAATCGGATTTATTCTCCTTATGTATACCTGAAGCCTATGGCGGCATGGGGGGTAACCTTATGGACTTATGTATTGCTACTGAGGAGATTTCCCGTGTTGACGGAGGAGTTGCTACTGCCTATGCGGCTTCATATTTGGGAATGTTTCCAATTTTAATTAATGGTACCGAGGAACAGAAGAAAAAGTATTTGCCAGATATAGCTTCAGGAAAGCATTTGACTGCTTTTGGTTTAACTGAACCTGAGGCCGGTTCTGATGCTGCGGCCGTAAAGACTATCGCTAAGAAAGATGGTGATTATTATATTTTAAACGGAACTAAGCATTTCATCACTAACGGTGGAGACGCTGAGGTTTATACCATAATTGCTGTTACTGATAAGAGTAGAGGTCCACGCGGTGTATCAGCTTTTATTCTTGAAAAAGGAATGGAGGGTTTTAGTTTTGGCAAAAAGGAAGAGAAACTAGGAATAAGAGCTTCTTCTACTAATGAGCTTATTTTTAATGACGTTAAGGTTCCCAAAGAGAATCTGTTAGGTGCAAAAGAGGGTATAGGCTTTATATCTACTATGCGGACTTTTGACCAATCTCGGCCAGGGGTTGCTGCTCAAGCTGTGGGGATTGGCCAGGGGGCTTTGGAGTTGGCTATAAAATATGCTCATGAAAGAATCCAATTCGGTAAACCAATAAGCTCTTTTCAGGGAATACAATGGATGCTTGCTGATATGGCTACTAAAGTAGAAGCAGCGAGAAGTTTGGTTTATAGTGTTGCTTCAATGGTTGATCGGGGATTAAAAAACGTAGGCCCAGCCAGTGCTGCCGCTAAGATGTTTGCTTCTGATGTGGCCATGGAGGTAACTACTAATGCTGTTCAGATCTATGGCGGTTATGGTTATATGAAGGATTATCCAATAGAGAAGTTCATGAGGGATGCAAAAATAACCCAGATTTACGAAGGTACAAACCAAATCCAGAGGAACATTATTGCCCTTGATCTTATAAAAAGATACGGGAAATAAGAGAAACCAAGCACACCCCCGGGGTGTACTTGTGACACGCTTCCAAGAATTAACTCCGTCACCATTCATCTAGGCACAGGTTACTGTATGATGCGTATTTTGTGATATTAATTGTTATAAGGAGAAAAAATGGAAAAGAACAAAAAAGAAAGATTAATTAAAAATAAATTAAGTGTTCCCATAAAATCTTTATCTTTAGATAAAGATGAGTTAAGAAAGCTATGTAATATCCTACAAGAGCGCTCAGAGTCTGCAGCAGAAATAGAAAGAAGTGAATATCCAAAAAATGAGGCTGATCCAAAAAAATACGAAAAAGATATTGGTCTCCTGAAGGAAGCCTTTAAGATAAAAGTAACAATTGTTGGAAGCGATGGTAAACAGCTGTATGGGTATATTGATGAAGTTTTTGATTCTCCTAATTTTCCAGACAATGTAAAATCTTTTCATGTTAACAGCGAAGCAATATTAAGGACCGTTTATAACTGGTACCCTAAAAATTCATTTGATTTATTTTTAGATTTTTCAAAACCAACAGTATTCAATTTTAACTTAATGCCTAGCTATGAAACCCCGAATCAAAGCATTTTAAATGTGCATGGATACGATGCAACTTGGCCGAATGGTGTCTTTCAAGAAATAAATGAATTTATAAACAAAAAGAGCTCTTTTTTTTCCAAAGTACATAAACATAGTATTTATGATATTTTGTTGTGGTTTTTAGGTTTTCCTTTGGCCTTCAGAGTTGCCTTTTTGTTTTCATCTACTATAGAAAAAATATTAGGAGACATGAATGCCTTTGTAAAAAATGCAGCCTACTTTTATGTTTTTATCGCTGCTCTTCTTGTTTTCAGAATTATTTTCCATTATCTCCGCTGGGTGTGTCCGCTTGTTGAATATCGTAGCAAAAGAAATAACATAATAGTTCATAGAATTTTTATAGGTACTATAATTACAAGTATTTTGGTGCGTATAATTCTAGATATTTGGAAAATAATTTTTTAAATAATCCCTATAACAACGCACCATAGCTGACTGTAAAGTTACGCTTTCCGGCAGCTAAGTTGGAGAAGGGGGCGGTTCTCGTTGCCCTATCTTTTATCCGCACAACAGGCTACAAACACACCATTATTTAATAAAATGTACTTTTAACCAAGAATCACACCGCGTAGGTGTGATTCTTTGGGTTAAAGCGAAGAAAAAAATAATCGTCTGTTCATAACTGACTGGGGCGTAATTGGTAAGAAGAGAGAGAACCGTCCCCGATTGGTCACTTACACCCCCGAGGTGTTTTAACTTAAACGTTTTTTATCCCACCTCGGGGGAGTAAGCTTAAGTTTACCTATCTAATTTTCAGTATATTAGCTGAAATTCTATCCAGCTTGACAAACCCGCCAATTGCCTTGATAATACTAATACTGTATTGGCGATTAGATTAACAAGGATGTTATGCAAAACATTTATTTAGTAGGATTTATGGGTACCGGTAAGACCGTTGTCGGTGAGATTCTTGCCAAGAAAATGGCCAAGGAATTCATTGAGATGGATGCTGTGATTGAGGAGAAACAAGGCATAGAGATTGTTGATATCTTCGCTCAGCAGGGGGAAGCTTGCTTTCGCAGTCTTGAGAAGATATTACTCGGGAGCTTAAGTAAGAGGGAAGATTTGGTAGTTAGCTGTGGCGGCGGGCTTATTTGTGATCCCGAAAACTTAAAATTACTTAAGGAAACCGGAACAGTCTTTGCTTTAACAGCATCAGTTTCAACAATCTACCAAAGAGTAAAAGAGCACTCCCATCGCCCAATTCTTAATGTTGATAACCCCCAAGAGAAGATTAAACAACTGCTTGAGAGAAGAGCTCCCTTTTATGATCAAGCTCGTCACTCAATTGATAGTGATAACCTTTCTCCTGAAGAAATTACTGATAAGATTATAGCTATTTTAAACCATGGCTAAGAAAGGCACGATTTTACTTAATCTTCTAAATTTGACACCTCAGAAGATTACAGGTGTTTTGTCTGCTTTTGAGGATATTGATCAGATTCTTAAGGCTGATGCTAGGAGGTTAAGAGAGATACCATACTTACAAGATAAGGACATTGAGGGAATACTAGCTACAAAGAATTCGGCAATATTAGAGAAGGAACTAGAGTTAATTGCTCAAGGGAATATAGATTGTTTAGATATCTTTGACTCGGATTATCCTGATCTTTTAAAGGAAATCGGAAATCCTCCGATAGTTCTTTATCTTAAGGGTAATCGTAAGGTGCTGGGTAAGTTTTTATTTGCTATTGTTGGCAGTCGTAAGCCTACTAGCTACGGTGTATCCATAGCAGGAGATTTTTCTGATCAGCTCTCTAAGAAAGGCGTAGTTATTGTCTCAGGCTTAGCTCGAGGTATAGATACTATTGCCCATCAAGGGGCGCTTAAAGGTGGGGAGACAATAGCTGTTTTAGGAAGTGGATTGCTTAATATTTATCCTCGGGAGAATAAAGGCTTGGTCCAGGAAATTGCTTCTTCAGGAGTGGTTGTGTCTGAATTTCCTTTGCTTACCTCACCTTCAAGGGAGAATTTTCCTCGAAGGAATAGGATTGTTAGCGGAATCTCAAGAGGAGTATTAGTTATTGAGGCAACATCACGCAGTGGTGCCTTAATAACTGCTCATGCAGCTTGTGAACAGAATCGAGAAGTATTTGCTATTCCTGGGAGTATAAACTCTCCCTTAAGTAAAGGTACCCATATTTTAATAAAAGAAGGGGCAAAACTTGTTGATTGTTTAGATGATATATTAGAAGAACTAAACCTTACTTCCACTTTTGGCGTGGAAGGAAAGTTAGAAACTGTAAGTGGGAAGGTATGAGTAAAAAACAGAAGAAAACAAAATCAAAAACCAAGGTAGAAGCTAAGACTGGAGACGGGAGTAAGTACTTAGTAATTGTAGAGTCACCAACTAAGGCTAAAACAATTTCGTCGATATTGGGCAAGGAGTATGATGTGACTTCTTCAATGGGCCACTTGGTTGATTTACCTTCAAACAAAATATCAGTAGATACTGAGAATGGTTTTGAGCCTGTTTATCAAGTTATTCCCGGTAAAGAGAAGATGATTTTCCAGTTGAAGAAAAAAGCCAAGAATAAAGAGGCGATTTATTTAGCAACTGACTCTGATCGAGAGGGTGAGGCAATTAGTTGGCATATAAAAAATCAACTCGACTCTAAGAATAAGAAGTTTTACCGTGTTGTTTTTCACGAAATAACTGAAGAAGCTATCAAGGAAGCATTCAAAAATTATAGCCATTTGGATATGCATAAGGTTAATGCTCAGATAGCCAGAAGAGTCTTAGATAGAATAGTAGGCTACCGCCTTTCGCCGATTCTTTGGAAGAGGATAGTAAGGGGCTTATCAGCTGGGAGAGTACAGTCAATTGCTTTAAAATTCATTGTCGAGAGGGAAAAGGAAATTATCAGTTTTGTGCCCAAGACCACATTTTCTTTAGAGGCAAAATTTAGAGTTGGTTCGAATATCTTTAAAGCAAAATTGACCAAGTGTAAGGGTAAAAAAGGAGTCTTTGCAAATAGAGCCGATGTCGAGAAGTATCTAGAGGAGATAAGAAGCCAAGAATTTATTGTAAAAGATATAAGTAAAAAAGAGATTAAACGTAAACCACCACCGCCATTTATTACTTCTTCGCTCCAACAAGATGCTTTTAATCGCTTAAGGCTTTCAGCTCGTAGGACAATGATGGTAGCTCAGAAGCTTTATGAAGGCGCTCAGATTTTAGAAAAAAGCGTAGGTCTTATTACCTATATGCGTACCGACTCATTTCATATAAGTTCAAAAGCACAAAAAGAGGCTAAGGAGTTTGTTCAAGAAACCTTTGGCCAGGATTATTTAGCGGTACAGGAATATCACCATAAGAAGAAAAAAGGTGCACAATTAGCCCACGAAGCGATAAGGCCTACTAGTGTTTATCGTCAGCCTGAGCAGATGAGAGAGTTTATCGTTGACGATGAGGCAAGACTATATGCACTGATTTGGAAAAGATTCGTGGCCGGTTTTATGAAAGAATCAATACTGGAATCGAGTAAAGCTAAAATAGGATCAAAAGATGTAGAATTTGAAGTTAGAGGCATGCGAATATTGTTTGAAGGATACCTAAAAGTTTTGAGCGATGGCGGAGAAGATAATCTCCTTCCGCCTCTAGAGAAGGGCCAGGACGTTATCTTAGAAGATTTAGTGATTACAGAGCATACTACTAAGGCCCCGGCTCGCTATAATGATGCTTCTCTAGTAAAGTTATTAGAAGAAAAAGGTGTCGGCCGTCCGTCAACCTATGCTCCAATCATCTATACACTTTTTAGGAGAAATTATGCTCGTAGAGAAAAAAGAGCTTTTCTTCCTACTGTTTTGGGTATTAAGGTCAGTGACCTTTTGGTGAACTATTTTCCTCAGATTATGGATGAGGGCTTTACTGCTTCTTTGGAAGAGAAGCTGGATAGAGTAGAGAAAGGAAAGGTCAAGTGGCAGAAGATTTTAGAAGATTTCTATCCAGCTTTTGATGAAAAGGTAGAGAAAACTTTGCTTGTAGTTAAGAAGGAAATTGAATATTCAGATAAGACTTGTCCTCAGTGTAAAGGGAGATTGGTTATAAAGTGGTCGCGAAGAGGCAGGTTCTTGAGTTGTGAACACTTTCCCCGTTGCCGTTATGCCGAGAGTATCACTACTGGAGTTCCTTGTCCGGAGTGTAAAGAAGGCCAACTGGTAGAAAGAAGAAACCACAGGGGGCAAAATTTTTATGGATGCAGTAAATTTCCTAACTGTACTTATACTAATCGCTTGTTACCTGAGGATCAAAACAATAATGACCAAGAAAGCAACAAGGAAGAGGATTAAACAATGATTCCTTTTTCACATTATATTGATAGATTTTTGAACTACTTAAATATCGAGAAAAATTATTCTAATCATACAATTAGTAATTATGCCGCTGACCTTCGGGAGCTTGGTAATTTTCTAGAGTCTCGGGGAGGAAAAGATATAAAGAGAATTGATTATTTCCTATTAAGAAAATTATTAAGCATTCTAACTGAAAAGAAACTGAACAAGCGAACACTTTCGAGAAAGATCTCAACAATGAAGAGTTTTTTTAAGTTTATGCTTAGAGAGGGGTTAATAAAAAGTAATCCGGCTTCCTCATTAATTTATCCTCGGTTAGATAAACCTTTGCCGAATTTTCTAACCGAAAAGGAAGTCATCAGTATATTGAAATTACCCAAAGGAAATGAACTCTTAGCTTTAAGAGATAGGGCAATTTTAGAATTTCTTTATTCTACCGGAGCCAGGGTATCGGAGATGGTATCACTAAAGATGGAGAATGTGGATTTTGTAAGTGCAATCGCTAAGGTGAGGGGAAAGGGTAGAAAAGAGCGCCTTCTTCCTTTAGGCGAACCAGCCTTAAATAGTTTAAAGAAATATATTGATAAACGTGGCGATAATAATCCTTCCTTGTTTATAAATAAAAGGGGAGGAACCTTAACTGATCGCGGAGTAAGAGATATTATATATAGATACATAAAGAAGGCTGCGATTCCTTCTAAAGTTTCCCCCCATACATTTCGACATTCTTTTGCTACTCATCTTCTTAATCGAGGGGCAGACTTGCGAAGTGTCCAGGAGCTTCTAGGACATTCGAGCATATCTACTACTCAGATTTATACTCACTTGACTATTGATTCTCTTAAAAACGTCTATCAAAAAGCACATCCACGAGCAAAATGAAAGAAATTTTATTTTTAATTTATGATTTTATTTTTTGTTTAGGGCTTATAGTCTATTTACCCTTATATTTTGGGCGTAAGAAGATATCCTTTCGGGCCCTGAGGGAAAAATTAGGATTCATCAGTTCAAAAGAGATAAGGAAATCTATTTGGATACAAGTAGTAAGCGTTGGTGAGGCTAATCTAATTGGAAATTTAATAAAAAGGCTAAAAGAATCTCAAGATGCACCAATAATAATATCAACTACGACCTTAACAGGTAATAGAATTGCTAGAAAACGCTATTCACACTTAGCAAAGGTAATTTTCTTTCCCTTTGATATCTCCTTTGTCCTTGAAAGAGTGATAAGGATAACCAAGCCAAAACTATTTATTGCTGTTGAGACTGAAATTTGGCCCAATCTTTTTTATCGCTTGGAAAAGAAGAAAATCCCAATAGTTATTATTAACGGAAGGATTTCTGATAAGGCCTTTAAGCATTATTGCTTGATAAGACCTTTTATCAGAGGGGTTCTTAAAAAATGTGATTATATTGGTGTCCAGAATTCGCTTTACGAGAAGAGATTTATTTTTCTTGGCGCTGATCCCAAGAAAATTATTGTTAGTGGAAATATGAAATTCGAGAGCATCTCAATAGAAGAAGATAACTTACGCCAAAAGCAGAAGAAATATAAAGTTATCCTTAAAAGAGACGACAATAAACTTCTGGTTGCTGCTAGTACGCATGAGCCTGAAGAGGAAATTATAGTTAATATTTATAAGAATATTTTTAAGAGTCCAGGTGGAATTACTTTGCTAATTGTTCCACGTCATCCTGAAAGGGTGCCACAAATTGAAAAGATTATTCGTTTAGCGAGTTTTAATCCGGTAAGAATGAGTAAGGTTGGTGAAAACCTTGGAGATAAGAGAAATATCTTTATTGATGATACTATAGGGGAGCTAATATATTTTTACAGTATAGCTGATATTTGTTTTGTTGGTGGAAGCCTATCCAAGGATGGCGGACATAATATTTTAGAGCCAATATATTTTCTCAAGCCGACCATTTTTGGGCCGAATATGGATAATTTTTCTGACATTGAAGAGATTGTTTTGGGAAAAGGTGCTGGGATTAAGATTAGGACCCGAGAAGAATTAGGTGAAGTGTTGTTAGGGCTGGTGAGCGATACAGCATTAAAGAATAATCTCCGTAATCGCTGTCAGGAAGTTTTTGAAGGTGAAAAAAAGAGTCTAAATAATAATTTAGATATAATTTTAAAGTATTTATCAAGAAGCTAAGTAAAAAATTACGGCAATGGTAAAAATAAAGAAGTGGTATTTAGAGCTGTTAGAGAAGGATCAGAGAAATATTTTCGAATCACTTTTTTTCCTTTTGCTTTGTTTTTTTTCTTTTGTTTATGGAATAGGTGTATTTTTTAGGAATCTACTTTATAAGATAAAAATTATCCCAAGCTTCCTTTCAAAGGCCAAGGTTATTAGTGTTGGTAATCTTTCCTGGTCTGGTTCCGGCAAGACTACTCTGAGCTTATGGCTCTATGAGCATTTATCATTTAAATATAAAGCGGCTATCTTGCGTCGAGGCTACGGTCAAGACGAAGGTAAGCTACTTAAAGAGAAGACTAATGATGTTTTTTCAGAGGCTAAGAGAAGTAAGTTAGCTAAAGGATTAGAAAATTCCTTTGACCTTTTTATCCTTGATGATGGCTTCCAGCATCGAGGTTTAGCCAGAGACGTAGATATTGTTATGATGAGTTCCAGAGATTTTCAGAAGAAACCGAGGCTGATTCCAGCTTACTTCTTCCGTGAACCTTTAAGCTCTTTAGGGCGGGCTGATATTTTACTTCTTAATTATAAGGAAGAGATGAAAGATGCCGAAGTTATAAAAAATTCAATTTTAAAAATTGCCCCGCAACTTAAAATATATTTTTCTAAATATTCTAATAAAGGTTTTCTGGATTTAAAAGGGAATAAATTTAAAAAGGACTTTTTGTCTGGGCGAAAGCTGGCGGCTTTTACTGCTATAGGCTATCCCCAAGGATTTTTTAATAAGTTAACCGAGCTTAATCTAGACATTGGCGAAAAAATAATTTATCCTGATCACCATGAGCTAAGTAATGATGAGTTTAAGAGCTTAGAGGATGATTTAATAAGCAAAGAAATAAATAATCTAGTAATTACTCATAAGGATAAGTACCATTTGCCCTGCTGGGAGAGTAAGTTAAATATTTTTATTTTAGAGGTAGAGTTAGAGATAGATAACCAGGCTGAGTTTCTAAAGAGTATAGAGACTAAGCTGGCAAGGGCAGATAAGCGATGATGTATTATTTGGTAAAACTGATAAGAAAAGCATTACTTAAGCTACCTTTGGGAGTTTCTCTTTTCTTGGCTAGACTAATTGGTTTAGTTTTCTATCTTAATGGACGTAAACGGAGAGTTGCTTTTAGGAATATTAAAATTGCCTTTTCTGAAAAAACTAATTATCAGGTACTTTCAATCTTAAGAAGGAGTTTTGGTTACTTTGGTCTGACAATCATCGAGCAGCTAATTGTTTCGAGGATATATAAAAATGTAACCCTAAAAGAAAAAAAGAGCGAATATCCTGAAGGAGGTATATTTGTAGGGATTCATGCAGGTAATTGGGCGCTATCTACTGCTTATTGGGCTCGGAGATATAAAATTGCTATTTTTGCTCAACAACAAAAGCATAAGAAATTAGATAAATTCTTGAATGAGTTACGCCAGAAAGAAAAAATAAAGGTATGTTTTACCGTAAAGGAGTTGATCAAATGTATACGCCAGGATTATATGATTGGGGTGGCAGTAGACCAAGGTGCTGAGGCAGATGCTTTAGAAATCGAATTTTTCTCCCAGTTAGTTCCAACTCCTAGGGGGGCGGTTTATCTGGCCAGAAAATTCAATAAAAAGATATATGTTAGCTTTTGCCGACGCCAGAAGAATTTTTCTCATTTACTTGAGGTGAGTAAGCCTATAGATGTTGAGGGTAGAGATGATAGAGAGGTTTTAACCGAAATAAATAAAATTTATGAGGATTTTTTAAGGAAGTATCCTTGGGAGTATTTCTGGTACTACAAACGTTTTAAACATAAGGTAAATCGCGATATCTTAGTTTTAAGTGATGGTAAGCCTGGTCATCTTAAGCAAGCAAAAGCTCTATTATCCTTATTGTCGCAAGAGAGTCCACAGATACGAAGTAGGATTATTGAAGTTAAGTATAAGTATTGGTTTGGAAGGATATTTGCCGATATCATAGCCTTTTTTGCTGGGAGGAATTGCCTTAGTTGTGGAACCTGTTTAACCTATCTAGTTGATAAAAAAACTTGGCAAGAACTAGATAAGACTTATGCAGACATTGTAATAAGTGCCGGAAGTTTTATTGCTCCAGTGAATAAGTTATTTTCTTCTTATATGGGAGCGAAATCAGTTACAATTTTACGTCCAAATATACCTTTGCGAAAATTTGACCTAGCTATTATTCCTGAGCACGATCGGATACAAAACGATAATGCTGTAATGATTAAGGGAGCGTTATTTTATCCAGATGGTCTCGAAGAAAAAGTAAAAAACTGCCGAAAGTTTTTTAGCTTAAGCAAAGACAAAAAGGCTTCTTTCTTTCTTGGCGGGCCGATTTCAGAGAGAGGAGAGTTCGGTGAGAACTTGAAATTTTTTATCCCTAAGCTAAAAGAATTTTCTTTAAAAGAAGGATACAAGATTCTTATTAGTACTTCTCGACGCACCCCCCCCGAAGTTGAAAGCTACTTAGAGAAAGAATTAAAAGGTTTCGCGAACCTAGAAGCTTTAGTTATAGCTAATAAAAATAATTATGATTTTGTTTTTGAAGGTTTTGGCGGTTTAGCTGATGTTGTTTTTGTTAGTAGTGAGAGCATCTCTATGGTTTCAGAGATAGCATCTTTGCAAAAGCCATGTGTTTGTGTTTTTCTGGAGCCTGAAGACGATAAGCGTAAAGTTTTTTTGAGGTCAATGAAAGAAGAGATTTCTTTTTTAAGAAGACCGTACAATATAAGCTCAATAGAGCTAAAAACTTCGCTGATTTTCGATAAGAATAAAGAGCTAGTAAAAAAAGCTTTGGAGAAATTACTATGAGAGTAATGCAAATTCTTCCTCGAATGCGGGTTGGTGGTGTTGAGAGGGGAGTATATGACCTGGCTAAGTTCTTTAAGGAAAAGGATATCACTACTGTTATTGTTAGCGGAGGAGGTCAACTCGCTAGTGAGTTAGAAGCCGAAGGAATAAAGCATTACACACTACCGGTTTATAAAAAATCACTATTAGGATTACTTCTTATTCCTAAGTTAAGGAAGATTATCGAAGATGAAAAAATAGATATCATCCACGCTCGTAGCCGGGTGCCGGGTTGGATAGGTTTTTTTGCTTCTCGTTCCAGTCTCGCTCACTTCATTACCACAGCTCATGGAATTTATAAGAGTCGTTTCTTTAGCGAAGTTATGGGATGGGGAAAGTTTGTTATTGCTCCTTCTCGGGTAGTTGCCCGCCATATGCGTGATAGATTTGGGGTATTAGAAGATAAGATAAAGATTATAAGTCGGTGGGTTGACTTAGATAAGTTTAAGTTTACTGACTATAAAACTCGTAAAGAAAGCAATTATATTGTTAGTGTTGGCCGGATTTCCTCAAGCAAAGGCTACGAGCATTTGATTAAAGGATTTAAGAAAGTAGTTAGATTTAATCCTTATCTAAAGCTAAAGATAGTTGGTTCTGCCGATAAATCTAAACAAAGATATTTAGAATATTTAAAAACCTTGGTAAACCGATTTTCTCTAAATTATAATGTTGAATTTGTTGGCTTTACCCAAGATGTTGAAGGTATCTTGGCTAGAGCGCGTATTCTAGTTGCACCTTCGGTAATTGAAGAGTCCTTTGGTAGGGTAGTTGTTGAGGCTTTTGCCTGTGGAGTCCCAGTTGTGGCTACTGCTGTAGGAGGATTTAAAGAGATAATCGAAGACGGGAAAAATGGAGTTTTAGTTGAACCGGGAGATAGTTCGGCTATATCAGAAGGTATTCTTAAGATTTTAGATGATTCCAGTTTTGCGGAAAAACTAGTCAAGCAAGCCCGTGAAAAGGTAGAGCGAAAGTATACCATGGCGGAATGCCTATTGAAGACCGAAGAAGTTTACAAAAAAACTATTACGACATTAAATATTTTGGTAATTAAAATTTCTTCTTTGGGTGATTTAATATTAAGCTTACCTTCTCTAAAAGCGTTGCGTGATCGATTTCCGCGCAGCTCGATCAGTCTTTTAACTCTTAAGAAATATCATTCTTTCCTCTGTGACTGCCCTTACATTGATGAAGTTATTACCTTAGATGATAAGTATAAGAAGTTTAAGAATATTCTTGGCATTACCTGTACTTTAAGGCGTCGTTCGTTTGATTATGTGGTAGATTTACAAAATAGCCGTTCATCCCATCTGATATCTTTTTTAAGTTTTCCCCGGCACTCTTTTGGTTACTCTCTTCGAGGAGGTTTTTTATTGACTAAACGCGTAAAGTATAATCGCGAGGATTCGCCATTGATTTCGCAAGAGAGAATATTAAAACTGTTGGGTATTAAATTTGTTGAAAAGAAATTAATTTTTTGGCCTCAGGATCCAGAACATCCTATTGCTTTACCAGTTGCTGATCTTATTGGTATAAATATATCAGCTTCTCGGAAGTGGCGCTCAAAGAATTGGCCTCGGGGGCATATTATAAGATTAATTGAGTTAATCCATAAGAGTTTTTATAATTCTCGAGTAGTTCTTTTTGGAGACGAAGAATCAAAGGATGCGGCTAGAAAAATAGAGAAAGCTATTACACCGGCACCGCTTAATCTTTGTGGAAAGACTACTTTGCGTACTCTGCCTCAAGTGATGAAGAGTTTAAAGGCATTTATTACTCCCGATACTGCTACTTTGCATCTATCAGTAGCCCTAGGCATTCCTACTATTGCTATTTTTGGGCCTACTGATCCGGCTCGCCACACAGTTAAGAGTAAAAATCTTCATGTTTTTTGTGAAAAAATGCCCTGTTCTTTTTGTTACCGGCCAAAGTGTGGACTTGAAGAAACAAATGCTTGTTTAGCTAAGGTCTCTCCTCAGAGAGTCCTGGCTAAAATTAAAGAGATAATTAAGAAGTGAATATACTTATTCTTACTACGCATCTTAATCCCGGAGGTCTTTCTCGCTATGTTCTTAATTTAAGTACAGCGCTGAGGCGAGGAAACCATAAGGTTTGGGTTGCTTGTAGCGGTGGAGAGTGGATCGGGAGGTTAACCGAGAATGGCGTAAATTATAAGCATATTCCGATTAGAACAAAATCTATTTGCAGCCTCAAAATACTTTTTTCATTTCTGTCTTTACGCCGATTAGTTCAGCAAGAGAATTTCGATGTAGTTCATTGCAATACTCGGGTAACTCAATTTCTAGGGTTTCTTATTTACAAATATACTAATGTTCCTTATATCGGTGGTTATCATGGATTTTATCGACCGTCAATATTTAGAAAACAGTTTAAACTCTCAGGGGTGGTAAGCATTGCCGTAAGTAGAGCGGTAAGAGAGCATCTAATAAAAGATTTAGATGTAGATGAGAAAAAAATAAAAGTTGTTTACAATGGAATAGACAGCGATGAGTTCGCATCTAAGGAAGCATCACGGGGTGATTACGGCTTTATCGATGAGGATTATTTAATAGGTATTTTAGGCAGAGTTTCACAAGAGAAAGGTCATTTCTTAGCTGTTGATGCGATTGCTAAGCTTAGCCATAGGCGCAAGAATGTTTATTTGCTAGTTTCTGGTAAAGGAAAATTAGATAGTAAATTACGGGCATACTTGAGGCGGGAGAAATTAGAAGAGAAAGTTCGGTTTATTGATTGCCGGCCCAATCAATTTTTAGATATTATCGATTTACTAGTAGTACCCTCGCAGAAAGAAGGTTTTGGTTATTCAATCCTTGAGGCCTTTGTTAAAGGGGTTCCGGTCATTGGGTATAATACCGGGGGCATTGCTGAAATTATCAGGAATAGAGAGAATGGGCTTTTGTTTTATAACTATAATAGTTTTGCTTTGGCTGAGACAATAGAAGATATTATCTCTAACAGTAGCCTGTGCCGAGAAGTTGTACAACAAGCTAGAGAAGATGTTCTACACTTTTCAAGCCGACGTATGGCGATGAATACAGAAAGAGTATATAGAGAGGTTTGCTAGCGAAGAGATTAAAATCATTTTTTTTGCAGTTGAATGGAGATAATGGAAAAAGTTTTAGTAGTAGGTGTGAATTGGCTAGGCGATTCTTTGCTCACTACCCCGGTTTTTAAGGCTTTAAAGAAGAAATTTCCCGATTTTTACCTGGGGGTTATGGTTGTAGAAAGAGTGAGGGGGGTCTTTGAGAATAATCCCTACATTGATGAAGTAATTATCTTTGACGAGAAGGGTCAGCAAAAGAGTCTTTTTGCTAAGTTAAAATTCATTAAGTTCTTAAAAAAGAAGAAGTTTGATACGGTTTTTCTTATTCATCGATCATTTACTAGAGCCCTTATTTGTTTTTTGGCCGGTATAAATTTAAGAATTGGATATCAAAGGCTTAAAAATTATTTAATTATTAATAAAGGAATAAAAGTGCCTAAAGGTTTGCTTCATCGTCAAGATTATTATCTGTATCTCTTTGAGAAATCCGGTATTGTTATTGAGGACAGGGTGCCTAATTTTTTTATACCAGAGAGTATCAGAAAAAATATTAATAAGGATTTAGAGCAAATAAAAAAGGAATATCCTGTTCTTATCGGAATGAACCCTTCAGCTAATTGGGAACTTAAACGCTGGCCAATAAGTTACTTCGCAAATCTTGCGGATTCTTTGGTTAAAGATTTTAAAGCGGCAATAATTTTTATTGGAGCAGAATCTGATCGAACAGTTATCGAAGAAGTTAGAGCCAAGATGAGTCAAAGCTCTTTTAATTTTTGCGGCAAGACAAGCCTTAAAGAACTAGGAGCTTTAATGCAAAATTTAGAGCTTTTTATTTCTAATGATTCCGGACCAGCGCATTTAGCTGGGGCCTTAGGAGTAGATACTTTGGTTATTTTTGGGCCTACTTCGCCTGAGGTTACATCACCGCGTGGAAGAGCTGTTAAGATAATTAGAAAAGAAGTTGATTGTCAGATACCTTGTTATAATCTTGATTGTCAGGATAATGTTTGCCTGAAAGATTTAACTGTTGGCCAAGTCTACTCTCAAGTTAAAAATATATTGAATAATGGTTAAAAGAATAATAATAAATTTTCCTACTAATTTAGGGGATGCAATTATTGGGCTACCAGTCCTAGATAGGCTGCGCTCTAATTATCCTCAAGCAAAGATATCAGCTATTACCTCGCCTAAGACTCGTGATTTCTTTATTCGCAATACATTTATTGATGAAGTCATTTTATTTGATAAATCCTGGAAGCTGGGAACAAAAATAAAATTTTGTCTTTACTTAAGAGGCAAATATGACTTGATTGCTGATTTAAAGAACTCCTTTCTTCCAATTGCTTTGGGCATAAGAAAAAGAACGCCTTTTATTCGCCGATTTTCTAACAAAGTTCACATAGAGGATAAATATCTTAGTCTAATAAGCGCAGTTGCCCCCAAGGAAGCTTCTGAGAAAAGTAGCTTTATTCTCCAAGATAGTGAAAAAGATAAATGGAATTACTTAGAAACAAAAAGGGCTATATTTATTGCTTGTAGCTCGCTTTCAAGCATAAAGCAGTATCCTTATACTCACCTAAAAGAAGTGGTCTCATTTTTTCAAAATAAACAGAATATTATTATCTTAGGTCAGGAACAGGATAGAGGCTTTTATCGAGATATACTTAAGCAAAGGTGTGTTATTGATTTGGTGGGTAAAACAGATATAAATGATGTTTTTTATCTTCTTAAAAAATATGCAAGTTTGCTTCTAGGAGTTGACTCGAGTATTACTCACATGGCAAATTATCTTGATTTGCCAGTGGTTTGCCTTTTTGGTCCAACTAGTCATGAAAGATCATTCCCGCGTTCAAAACATTCGATAGTCTTACGAAGAGAGGAATTAGGTTGCTCACCTTGCGAGATGGCACAATGTGAGCATGATATTGAGTGTATGAAAATAGCTCCTCAAGAGGTTATTGAGGCTATAAATAAAATATTAAAAAATGCAAAAACCAAATAAGATTTTAATAGTTCGCACCGATAGATTAGGCGATGTTATACTTTCTACGCCGGTGATTAAGAATTTACGCCTGCACTTTCCCAAAGCCCATATTGCTTTTCTTTGTCAACCTTATACTCGAGGTGTCCTAGAAGGGAATCCGGATTTAGATGAAGTTATTATTTATGATAAGTATGAGAAAGATAAGAGCTTCTGGGCTTCAATTAAGTTTTCCTTTTTTTTGCGTAAGAAGAAATTCGATTTGGCTATTATTTTGCATCCGACAAACAGAACTCATTTATTTACTTTTTTAGCCGGAATACCAGAGAGAGTGGGCTGGGATAAAAAGCTAGGTAAGTTGCTGACTAAAAGTCTTAAACATACAAAGCAAAAGGGCAAAAAGCATGAGCTTGAATACACCTTGGATTTTTTAAGGGAATTAGCTATTCCGATTAAAAGCACTGAAACTTATTTCCCAATTTTACCTGAAGCTAAGAGAACAATAGAGCAGTTACTTAAGGGTGAGGGGATAGGTGAAGGTGATAAATTCATTGTTATTCATCCTTCAGCGTCCTGTCCTTCTAAGCGCTGGCCTCAGGAGTGTTTTCGAAGAGTGGTTGAATTGCTAAAAGAAAAGGTGAACTTTAAGATAGTGGTGATAACCTCACAAGAAGAGAGGGAGTTTGGAGAAAAGTTAGTTGGCGGTAGTGGGGTTATTGATTTAAGAGGAAGCTTAAGTATTCCGGAGGTAGGGGCATTACTTAAACAAGCGACTCTTTTTATCTCTAACGATTCCGGTCCGGTGCATATTGCTGCTAGTTTTAACACTCCGTTAATTTCTATTTTTGGAAGAGATAATCCTGGACTTTCACCATTGCGATGGGGGCCACGAGGAAAGAGGAGTATCTGCTTACATAAAGATGTTGGCTGCACTAAGTGTCTAGCTCATAATTGTATAAAGGGTTTTCTCTGTCTTCAGGAAATTACTCCTCAAGAAGTAGCTGAGAAAGCAATAACATTACTTAAGGAATAAATCTCGGAATAATTTTAAAGTTTTTCTTGACACAGGAAAAACGCAGATGTAATATAGACATATTGTATTTGTGAATAATAGCACGAAGTCTGTGAATATTGGGACAAGATAATAAAATGAGTAGTGGAAACAGAAAAATATCAGAAGGCACAATATCCCGCGTTTTTGCTTATCTTAGAGAATTGACTAAGTTGGCAGATATGAATATTCGTACTATATCTTCTTCAGAATTAGGTGAAAGGCTTAATCTGAGCGATTCGCAGATTAGGAGAGACCTGAGGTGTTTTGGAAATTTTGGCACAAGTGGTTCCGGTTACGATATCAACGAGTTGAAAAAAGCGTTAAAAAAAGTGCTTGGCAAGGGCAAAATGTGGAATGTTATTGTTGTGGGAGTAGGCCATTTAGGATCTGCTATCTTGGCATATCCTAATTTTAAAAAAAGAGGGCTTGAAATTGTAGCAGCTATAGATAAAGACGCAAGAAAGATAGATAAAGAAATAAGAGGCGTTCCAGTATATTCTACCGAAAAGCTTTCCTCAGTTGTTAAAAACAAAAATATTTCAATAGGAATCATAACCGTTTCAGCCGATGACGCTCAAGGCGTGGCAGATGATATGATTAAATGCGGGATAGAATGTATCATGAATTTTGCACCCATAAGCTTAAATGTTTCGAATAATGTAAAAGTAAAAAATGTTGACTTTTGTAGAGACCTTGAAACGCTTTCATATTTTTTAGCGAATAAATAGGGAGAAAGAGAAATGGAAAAAGAATGTGCTACTAAAAAGATAATAATAAGAAACGGTAAAGAGATTTTTGTTTGTGATGAGACTCGTTCGCAACTTCTGCCTATCTTGCAGGGGGTGCAGGCCAAAAAAGGGTATATATCCGACAAAGATATGCAGAAAATAGCTGGCGAGTTAGGTATTCATCCTGTTGAAGTATATTCCGTAATTACATTTTATTCATTTTTAACTGTGGAAAAGAAGGGAAAGCATATGATACGCATAAGCAATTGCATTTCTGGCGAAATAGCAGGAAGTGAAAAGATCGTAAAGGAATTTGAGAAAGTACTTAAAATTAAAGTTGGCGAAACCACCAAGGATAAAAAGATTACACTAGAGGGAACGAGTTGTATAGGCATGTGTGATGAGGCTCCGGCAATTATGGTTGACGATAGATTAATAGGCAAGGTAACCCCCAAAATGATTAATAAAATAATAAAGGAGCTAAAATGCGGATAGAGAGATATGGCCCGGTGGTTTTTAGCGAGATTGAGCCATATGCAGGGTTAAAGCAGGCTTTGAGATTAGGCAAGAAAGGTATACTTAATACGGTTAAGGAGTCAAACTTAAGAGGAAGAGGCGGTGCTGGTTTCCCGACAGGTTTAAAATGGAGTTTTGCTGCGGAGACGGATTTAGAAAGAAAATATGTAGTATGTAATGCTGATGAAGGAGAACCAGGTACTTTTAAGGATAGGGTTCTTTTAACTGAATATACTTGTTTGGTTTTCGAAGGTATGATCATTGGTGCTCTTGCCATTGGTGCCGAAAAAGGTTTTCTTTATCTCAGGGGTGAATACAGATCATTTTTGTCCCTTTTTGAAAAAGAGCTTAAGCGGATGAGAAAAGATGGGGTGCTTGGTAAAAATATTATGGGTAAAAAGGGGTTTAATTTTGACATAGATATCAAGCTTGGCTCTGGTGCATATGTCTGCGGTGAGGAAACAGCACTTATTGAATCTATGGAAGGTCAACGCGGTGAACCTCGAAACAGGCCACCCTTTCCGGTAAATACAGGCTATAATGGCTGGCCGACTATTGTTAATAATGTAGAGACTTTCATTACAGTTGTTCACATTATAAAAAAAGGGGCTGATTGGTTTAAAAAAATCGGTACGAAAAAATCAGCCGGTTCGAAAGTACTCAGTATTTCGGGAGATTGTAAAAAACCCGGTGTATATGAAGTGGCTTTTGGAGTTTCAATAAAAGATATTCTTAAAATAGCCGGAGCAGCTAATACCAAAGCGGTACAAGTAGGAGGCGCTTCCGGTATTTGCGTCCCGGCGTCCGAGTTTAACCGTAAACTTGCTTACGAAGACCTTTCTACAGGCGGGTCAGTTATTGTATTTAATGAAAAACGGAAAATGCTTGATGTGGCGGAGAATTTTCTTAAGTTTTTCGGAGAAGAGTCCTGCGGGCAGTGTACTCCTTGTAGGGAAGGAATTCCTGTTTTGCTGGAGGGGATAAAGTTGTTGAAGAAAGGAGAGTGCACCAAGAATTATTTAAAAGATCTTTTTTCTTTGGCAGAGACAATGCAATTGGCGTCGAAGTGCGGTTTGGGGCAGTCAAGCTCGAAGGCACTTGTATCTATAGTAAATAATTTTACGAAGGAATATACATTATCTAAAAGTAAGAGGAAGGAGAAGAAGTTCGATGGATAGAAAGAAACCTTTTGCACAAAGTACTTCACGAGCCCCAATAAGCCAGAGAAAACAGGAAATCAACAAAGCAGGCAAAGATGCTTTAGGGGAGATGGTGAATGTAATAGTTAACGATATAGAGGTTAGAGTGCCTAAAGGCACTACTATTTTGGAAGCTGCAAAATCAGTAAATGTGAAAATTCCTACACTTTGCCAGCATGATGATCTTTGTCTTGCCGGTGTATGTAGAGTATGTGTGGTTGAAGTAGAAGAGGAATTAGCTCTTCAAGCGTCTTGTTCTTATCCTATATCCAGGCCGATAACAGTAAAAACATATTCTCCAAAAGTCAGGCGGGCTCGACATAACATAATACAATTGTTACTGCGAAATCACTATGGAGAATGTTATTCGTGTGCTAGGAATAATAATTGCGAGCTGCAGTCATTGGCAAAAGAATATGGCGTAACATCATATAAATTCGGCCATATCGAAAGTCCTAAATACGAAAAAGATGAATCAAGTTATGCCGTTGTGCGCGACATGAATAAATGCGTATTGTGTCGACGTTGCGTAAGGACTTGTATTGATCTTCAAGAGGTAGGTGTTCTTGAGGCAATAAATAGAGGCGCTAAAACTAAAATTGAAACTTATCTAGATAAACCACTTAACGATGTTGTTTGTATTAACTGTGGACAGTGTATAAATAGATGCCCTACCGGTGCTTTGAAAGCTAAAGATCCAGCTCAGGATGTTTGGGATGCAATTGATAATCCTAAAAAGCATGTGATTATCCAAACTGCTCCTAGTCCTCGGGCGGCAATCGGAGAAGAATTTGGCTTGCCGGCGGGAACAAGCGTGACAAAAAAACTTAATACAGCTCTTAAAAGGGTAGGATTTGACAAAGTTTTTGATACAAATTTTACTGCTGACTTGACTGTTATGGAGGAGGGCACTGAATTGCTTTTACGCCTCAAAAAAGCATTGGTGGATAAGGATAAGGATGTCAAACTGCCTCAGTTTACTTCTTGCTCTCCGGGGTGGGTCAAATATATAGAACATTTTTATCCTGACAAGCTTGACTATGTTTCTACTTGCAAGTCTCCTCAGCAGATGTTTGGGGCAGTAGTTAAAACCTGGTATGCTAAACGTAATAACATTGAACCCAAAGATATTGTCAGCGTTTCATTAATGCCATGTTCAGCAAAAAAGTTTGAATGTGAACGGCCCGAGATGAGTGATTCTGGGTTTAAAGACGTTGACTATGCTTTGACTACTCGGGAGGTAGCAAATATGATTAAAGAGTGCGGGATTGATTTGCCTAACCTTCCTGATTCAAGTTTTGACGACCCTCTTGGCATTGGTAGTGGGGCTGCGTTAATATTCGGCACTACTGGCGGGGTAATGGAAGCAGCAATTAGAACGGCTTATGAAATAGTGACTGGAGAGGAAGTACCTTTTAAGAAATTACGAATTATGCCAGTAAGAGGTACAGAAGGTATAAGGACTGCAGAGTTACCAATTAGAAAAACAGTTAAAGAATGGCAATTTTTAGAGGGAGTGACATTAAAAGTAATGATTGGCCATGGAACTGCTAATGCTAAAAAAATAATGGATATGTTATGCAAAGGTGAATTAAGCGATTACCATTTTATTGAGATTATGGCTTGTCCTGGTGGTTGTCTTGGAGGAGGAGGCCAGCCTATTCCTACCAGTCCTGCAATCCGGGAAGCAAGGGCAAAGGCGATTTATGCTGAAGATGAAGGCCTGCCATACAGAAAATCTCACGATAACCCTATTATTAAACAAATATATAAAGAGTTTTTGACTGATGGTCCTTGTGGGCACTTAAGTCATAAACTTTTGCATACATCTTATACACCTCGAGGT